>JGI20163J26743_11538589_pt1 | contig 64889 bp, 65 predicted proteins | sample TergutCu122P1_FD_26743 | JGI IMG/M metagenome (IMG submission 26743) | reverse complement strand
CGCATTACCGGCGGGTATAATTTCACAGCCCAAATTCCGCTGATGACTGAAAGGCCATCGCGTGTAGCGAGAATTCATGTCCGTATAAATGATGAACCCGCCGGAGACCTTGAGCTTATTGAAAAACTCGACAGGGTTGCTATGGAAACTTTTAAGCTCAATCAGGGAATGATTCTTACCAGAACAGTTATAAGAACGGTTACAAGAGGTATTGCCACCCGGCAGGCAAGAACCAGAGCCAACGCTGCGGCAGCCAGCTCAGGAAGCGGTCTGGCGCAGGCTCTTGCGTTTTTTGGAGGTATTGCTGCTACTGTTGCGGTTGACGCAACTGAGCGGGCAGATTTGAGGAGCGCACGTTATTTCCCCGGGCAGGCTTATGTCGGGGAATTCTGGGTTGAGCCAGGCGAACACACTGTAACTGTTGATTTTTACGACAGCGCAGGCAGATTGCTGTACCGCAGGTTTTTTCCTGCCGGAAATTTTACTGCAGGCGGGCTGCATCTTTTAACTGCGTATAACTTACAGTAGTGGTCATGGAGACCATGCGAAGCACATAATTAAGAGGGAAAAACCATGAAATATTTTACAATTCTTTTTATTGCCATACTGATATTATTCAACTCATGCGCAGCAACATTCAGACACGGAGGAACGCCCCCTGCCTGGATGACTAATCTGGAAGCAGATTTTCCGCAATCAAGGTATCTTGCGGCAGTTGGAAGCGGCAGCTCGCGAAGAAGAGCGCAGGAAGATGCATCGGCGCTTTTGGCGCAGCAATTTTCTGTTCATGTTAGAGTGAATACCGTTGCTCAGGAAAGATATGCAGAACTTATCAGAGGGGATCAGCGTTACAGGGAAATAATGACAATGCTTAACCACACAATAGGCACGCAAGCAGATCAAACATTTATAAATTTGAAATTTTCTGACCCCTATATAGACAGAACAGGAACAACTCATGTTGTTGCTTATCTCGAAAGGCAGCCAACAGCCTTAATCTACAGAGACTTAATAAGAAGAGATTTGGAAAAAGCAGAAGATTATTTCCGCAGAGCAAATACTGCAGTTGGCTCGCTTAGACGTTATGCGTTTTTCGATGCTGCATATATTATGGCGCTTAATGCAGAACGAATGATTGATCAGCTTCGCATTATTTTTCCGCCAATGGCAGCCATGATGGAAATGGAACTTGATTTAAGAAAATTTACTGCAGCAAGAGACAGGGAAGCGGCAAACTTGTCTTACCGCATAGCAATCGACGGAGATACAGACGGAAGAATTGCAGGAATTGTGCGGGAAGCAATGAGCGGGCAGGCAATATCTTACAGCCCCAACGGCAGCATGGTTTTCCGTGGAACATGGTCTGTTACTCCTGTTACCGTAAATCCCAATTTTAGATCTGTGAACTGGATAGCAAATATATCTCTTTTTGATGAAGCAGATACAACTATTGCAACATTCTTCAGAGATGCGCGCGAAAATGGCTTAACAGAAACACAGGCAGAAACAGTTGCTTTCAGAGAATTTCAAAGACAGCTCTCTGCGGAACTGGCAAGGGGTATTAACGCTTATTTAACCGGAATTGTTATAGGTAATTAATAGACGCAGGGCAAGTTGCCCTGCGGTAATTTTGCTTAAAATCTGCCTGTATAGCCGAGCTGCCTTAACCTTGCCTGCGAGCCCAAATTAAGACCGAAAGCTCCCTCAAATTGATTATGAGCTCTTCCAAAGCCTAGATTCCTTACAGAATCCGGAATCGTCAATGCAGTTAACGAAGCACAGTTTCCAAACGCCCCAACCCCTATTTCTCTAATAGTTGAAGGCAAGGTAACACTGGTTACGCCTGATTCAGCAAAAGCATTTTCGCCTATATGCGTAACACCTTCCGGAATTACTATACTCTGAAAATTTTTGGTTCGGGCAAATGTGCGCGGCGGGATAGTAGTAAAACGGGCAGGCCAGGTAATAGTAGTAAGACCTGTACCGGAAAACACTCCATCTCCTATTGTTCTAACAGAATTTGGGATATTAACAGTATGCAGATTAATACAATCAATAAATGCCTGGAAACCAATAGCAGTAACACCTTCGGGGATTACCACACTGGTAATGGTCGTATTTCCCTGAAATGCTATTCTCCCTATTTCTCTTACAGGCAAGCCCTGTATTGTCGCTGGAATTACTACATCCCGAACCGAGCCAGTATATCCAATAATTCTAGCGCCTCTGCCGTCCGGCGTCAATTCGACCAAAAAGTCACTCTCTGTTTGAGCAAAAGCGGTTGCCGCTGCCGCAATAGTAAGCACCGCAAAAATAAATACTGCTTTCAACTTGTTCATAAAAAACTCCTCCTTGTTGTTTTCATAAAAAAGCCACTATCTTCCTATATTTTCTAGGAAACCGCTGATTTATTCAATCGAGAATCGCAAAGCATCCCGAATGGGCAATCAGCAATACATTATTATTGCAATATTTTATCATTTTTTAGAGAAATTAAGCAAGGAAAAAAAATAGCCGTTTCGTTTCTAAATTTTAGACTGATGAACTGGCGGCAGGCAGCTTTACCGAAAAAGAAACCATCGCCGGCAATTCTTTTTTAGCAAGACAATCATTACTCCATTCCACATTACTTTTTTTCTGCTATAATGCCTTATGCTCAGGTTTATCAATAATATATTGCCCAAGCCAGATTATAGAGTTATTTTCTCTCGGCTGGGGTATAGACAAAAAGAAACAGAACTTGCTGAATCAAGCAGAAAAGAGATTGTAGCATGGATTGATGAGACAGCCTCTCTTGTAAACTTAAAAGGCGTAATGCTGGAAAGTAATTTTGAAGTCGCGGATCAGGATAAAATTCTGATATATCCTGCTGCAAGTCAGGCAGCCCCATCAGAAAAAATTGAGATAAAGGGTATTACGTGCAAAGCACGCGCAAAGCGACCGCAAGGCAGAGCCCTGCGCGACCCTTTGTTTCCTCATTCGCTCGGTCACGAGCGTGCAAGCACGTCGCGACACTCGCTTCATTCGGAAATAATAAGCAGCTCATTATGCAAATTCATCTCCGGAGCGAATAAAATTCTGCTGATGGGAATAACATGCGGCAAAGAAATAGCGGATTTTATAGAGAAAGAACAGAAGGAAAACATGACCAAAGCTGTTGTTCTTGACGCAGCAGCAGGCGAAATTGCAGACAGGGGGCTGGATTACATTATGTCTCTTTACAGCAAAGAGCTTATAAGAAAATCAGAAAAGCTTTTTTCCAAAAGATTTTCTCCCGGATACGGAGACCTATCGCTTGAAACACAAAAAATCTTTTACAATTTGCTTGAAATGAAAAAAATAGAAGTTAATATAACAGAAAGCTTTTTGCTTATACCGCAAAAATCAGTTATTGCATTAACAGGAATTGTTTAATAAACTAAGAAGGGAATATATGACAGATAAAAAAGTAATTTCGGAATTGCTTAAAAACAAAATTCTTGTGCTCGACGGAGCAACAGGAACAGAACTCCAGAAAAAAGGAATGCCCGCAGGAGTGTGCCCGGAAATATGGGCAAGCGAGAACAAGGAAATCCAAAGGGCAATTTATAAAAGCTATTCCGAGGTAGGGTCGGACATAATTTATACATGCACATTTGGGGCGAATTTTTATAAACTTGCGTTATACGGCCGGGACGATGTAGAAAATATAAATTCGATTCTTGCGCAGGCGGCAAAAAAAGCAGGAGGAGAAAATACGCTTGTTGCAGGCGATATTGGACCCATAGGGCATTTTATCGAGCCTTTTGGGGAAATCAGGTTTGAAGATGCTGTAAAAATGTTTAAGCGTCAGGCAAGAGGATTGCTGGACGGCGGCTGCGATCTTTTTGTAATAGAAACGCAGATGGATATTCAGGAAGCGCGTGCAGCGTTAATCGCCGTTAAAGAACTCACTGATGCTTTTACGATAGTAACAATGACTTATGAGCCGGAAGGCAGAACGCTTAACGGAACATCGCCGGAAGCTGCGCTAATAACGCTTCAAAGCCTTGGAGCAGATGCTGTTGGCTGCAATTGCTCTTCCGGCCCTGCAGAAATGCTAAAAATAATAGAACGTCTTAAACCTATTTCGAAAGTTCCTCTGGTTGCAAAGCCAAATGCCGGAATGCCAAGAATAGAATCCGGCAAAACCATTTTTCCAATGGGACCGGAAGAATTTGCATCCTTCGCAGAATCTTTTGCAAGCGCGGGAATCAATCTTATGGGCGGCTGCTGCGGCACAACTCCGCAGCACATAAAACTGCTTGCAAAAGAGCTTGCGCAATACAAACCGGAGCCTTATTGCGACATCCATGTCGCTGCGCCGAGCGCAACATCCGTGTTGCAGCCGCTTTTACCCCAAGCCGCAGCTCCGCAAACCCAAACCGAAGCCCGCGGCGAAGTCAAGGTCAAAACCAGGAAGAACTGCTTTTTTGCCAAAGATATTGTTGCACTTTCGAGCGCAACCGAAGCCCTTATCGTAAACAAAAAGTCAGGGCTGCAGGTTATCGGCGAGCGCATAAATCCTACGGGCAAGAAAAGGCTTCAATCAGAAATGCTTGAGGGCAAACTGTCGCTGGTACGCAAAATGGCAATGGAACAGGAAGCCTCCGGCGCAAGCATGTTAGACATAAACGCAGGGATGCCCGGCATTAACGAAAAAAATACAGTAATTAAAATAATCGACATGCTTGCGCCTTGGTGCAAACTGCCGCTTGTAATAGATTCTGCGTCGCCAGAAGTAGTAGAAGCAGCTCTCAGAAAATATCCCGGAAGAGCTTTAATAAATTCAATATCCGGGGAAAAAGAAAAAATCGAAAAACTCCTGCCTGTTGCGGCAAAATACGGCGCAATGTTCGTTCTGCTGCCTCTTGCGGACAACGAACTCCCCGAGACAGCAGAACGAAGAATCGAAATTATAAAAGAAGTTTATAATGAGGCAGAAAAACTGGGCTTTACAAAAAACGATATAATTATAGACGGGCTTGTTATGACTGTCTCATCGAACCAGCAGGCTCCGCTGGAAACACTTAAAACAATAAAATGGGCTGCAGAAAACGGCTTTTCTTCGTTAGCCGGGCTTTCTAATGTTTCTTTCGGGCTGCCGGAGAGAAAAAGAATAAACTCTGCTTTTCTTTCAATGGCTGCTGCGTATGGAATGACCCATGTAATTGCAAATCCCGGAGAAATCGAGCTAATGTGGGCAAAACATGCATCCGACCTGCTAACCGGCAAAGATGTTGATGCGCTGGCGTATCTTAAATTTGCTTCGGCAAACCCGGACCCCGGCATTATGCCCAACAGCATACAGCCCATGCCCCACCCTGCTGCGAAAGGCGCTGGCGCAAGCCCGGACGCAAGTGCAGACACAGCCGCAGACGCAGACGCAAGCGCTGGTGCAAACGCAGCAACAAGCCCAGTCTTCGACTGCATTGTTTCCGGCAACCGCGATGACATAATAACTCATGTGCAGAAAACACTTGAGCTCAACACAGCGCCAAAAGATATTCTCGAAAAAATAATGATTCCCGCAATTATGCATGTGGGCGAGCTTTACGACAAGAAAAAGTATTTTTTGCCGCAGCTCATTGCAAGCGCAGAGACAATGAAAAAAGGCTTCACTGTCCTTGAGCCCAAACTCGAAGACAAGAATGCCGGTGCAAAAGGCAAAATACTTTTTGCAACTGTCGAGGGAGATATACACGACATTGGAAAAAATATTGTAATACTCATGCTGCGCAATTATGGCTTTGATGTAAAAGACCTAGGTAAATCTGTACCAGCAGACGAGATTATAAAAAATGCAAAAGAGTTTGAGCCGGACATAATTGCGCTCTCTGCGCTTATGACAACAACAATGGTAAAAATGCCGGAAGTTATTGAACTTGCAAAAAAAGAAGGCATAACAGCCAGCTTTATGGTTGGCGGAGCAGTTGTTACAAAAGAGTGGGCAGAATCAATAGGCGCAGCTTACTCGAAGGATGGCGTTGAAGCTGTAAAAACTGCATCAAGTCTTGCGGGAAAATGTAACCTATAATCTGCGGCAGCGGAATAACATGTAGCCTCACACGGCTATTATCCAAGTAGCATGTCTAGGGATTGTGCGTACACCATAGATAACAGTCGAGGACCCTTGCCAAAAATATACCAATGGTATGTTTTTAGGGTCTAATCCGGCAGTAGGAGCGCCAGTTTTTCCTTAATTTTACTTTTTTCAGTCTCTTCTCTTGTTATTAAAAAAAAGAATTCGCGGTTGCCTTTTGTGCCTTTTATAGGCGATTGAACAAGGTCCCAAACATAAGATTTTTCATTAAATAACTTATCTATTACTGCAAAAAGTGTTTCTCCAAGTGCCAAAGAGCTTTCTAGAACTCCTTTTTCAAGATTAGATTTTTCTGTTTCAAACTGTGGTTTTATCAAGGCAATTAGCTTTTTTTCCTTGGTTAAATCAAGAATTTTTGAAGCAGCATTTGTTATTGAGCGAAAAGAAAGATCAGCTACACCTATATCAGCAGGCGGCAAAAGAGATTCTATATCCATGATATTTGTTTTTTCATGAAGAATTACTCTTTTATTATTTCTTAGTAAATAATCTATCTGATTATAACCAACATCAACAGAATGGACAAATTGTGCGCCTCTTTTAAGAAGACAGTCTGTAAAACCGCCTGTAGAGCTGCCTGCATCAATAAGTATTTTTCCTTCTATTGGAATTTTCCAAAAATCAAGCGCGTATTCAAGTTTAAAACCGCCTCGTGAGACATATTTTTTCTTATTTATCGTAATTTTGGAGTTTTTATCGACTTTTTCTGCGGGATTTTTAATTTTTTCGCCATTTACAAATACATTGCCGCAAAGAATAAGCGCATAGTTTTCTTCTTTTTTATCGCTGCCAAATGTCTTATTAAGCAAGGCAAGTAAAGAAGTAGCGCTCATACTCTTTCATAAATCCGCTCTATTGAAATGGTTTTCCCTGTTTCTGTATCTATTTCCGCAAACACGCCATTAATCATAAGGGGCGTCTCTGCTATTTCCATTTTTAGAGGCATTTGTGTTAAGAATTTTTCTAATGCTGTGTTTTTTTCACTTCCTATAACCGAATCTTCCGGACCTGTCATGCCAACATCTGTTATATAACCTGTGCCTTTGGGCAATATTTTTTCATCCGCAGTTTGAACATGGGTGTGCGTACCAACCAGAAGACTTACCTGTCCATCAAGAAACAGTGCAAGCGCTTCTTTTTCCATCGCAGATTCTGCATGAAAATCTATAATAATTATATTCACAGATTTATCTTTTTTTATTTTTTTTATAATTTCTGTAACACTTCTAAAAGGACAGTCAAGGTTTGACATACTTTCCCGGCCTTCAAGGTTTATAACAGCAGCCTTAACCCCTGATTTCTCAATAATAAAAACTCCGCTTCCCGGAGCACTTTCGGGAAAGTCTGGGTAATTTGCAGGCCGCAGCAGATGCGGAGTTTCTTTTAAGAGCTGTACGCCTTCGGGCTTTTGCCACACATGGTTGCCTGTGGTAATAACATCTCCGCCACTTTGCATAAGCTGCTCCATAGTTTTGGAATTAATCCCCAAACCATCTGCAGCATTTTCTCCGTTAATTATTACGAGGTCTGCTTTTTTCTTTTTAATTAGACTTTTTAGATTGAAAAAAAGAGCTCTGCACCCAGCTTGTCCATAGACATCGCCGAGCAGCAGAACTTTAAATTTATTATCGTGCATACTCTACAATACGTGTTTCTCTTATAATCGTAACTCTTATCCTGCCGGGATAACGCAATTCTGATTCAATTTTCTTTGCAATAGCTTTGCACAATTCAGATGCCTGTTCGTCGTTTACAGCCTCATTGTTTACAATGATTCTTAACTCCCTGCCTGCCTGTATAGCATAAGCTTTGTCAACTCCCGGAAAATCAACTGCAATTTTTTCGAGATTTTCAAGCCGCTTTATGTAATTATCAATTGTTTCGCGTCTTGCACCCGGCCGTGCAGCAGATATTGCGTCTGCAATCTGCACAATTATTGATTCAATACATGAAGGCTCAATATCGCTGTGATGGGAACCAATTGCATTTATAATTCTTGCATCTTCCCCAAGCTTTTTAGCTGCTTCCATGCCAAGCTCCGCATGGTTGCCGTCGCCGTTTGTCTCAATCCCTTTGCCAATATCATGAAGCAGCGCTGCTCTTCTTGTAATTGCTTTGTTGGCGCCAACTTCCGATGCAATAAGGCTTGCAATTATAGCAACCTCTTTTGAATGTTGCAGTACATTTTGCCCATAACTTGTTCTAAAGTGGAGCCTGCCAAGGCTTCTTATTCCTTCGGGACTCATATTATGAATTCCAAGATCAAACAGAACTTTTTCACCTTCTTCAAAAATAGTCTGATTTATCTCTTTTTTTACTTTTTGAACAATTTCTTCTATTCTTGCCGGATGTATTCTTCCGTCAATTATCAGCCTTTCAAGGGCTATTTTTGCAATTTCCTTTTTAACAGGGTCAAAACAGGATATAACAACTGCTTCGGGAGTATCATCTATAATAATATCTACGCCTGTAAGGGTTTCAAGCGTTCTTATATTTCTACCTTCGCGCCCTATAATCCTTCCTTTCATCTCATCATTTGGAAGGTTTACAGATGCTATTGTTACTTCTGAACTTACATCTGTTGCTATTCTCTGAATAATTGCAACCAGTATCTCTCTTGCTTTCTTTTCTGCGGCAAACTGTGCTTCCTGCTCAATTTTATTCAAAAGCGTCTGTGCATCATGCTTTGCTTCGCTTTCAAGCGATTCAATTATAAGCTTTTTTGCATCTGCAACAGATAAGCCCGAAACTTCTTCCAGTTTTCTCTGCCATTCTTTCTTCTGTTCACCTAGTATAACTTCTTTTTTCTCTATACCACTCTCACGGTCTGAAACTGCCTGTGTTTGTTTCTCTAACAGAGCTATTTTACTATCGAGATTATCTTCTTTTTGAAGCAATCTTCTCTCAAAACGCTGTAATTCGCTTCTTCTTTCCCTAAATTCCTTTTCCTGCTGATTTCTCTCCTTAAGAAGCTGATCTTTTGTCTCTAAAACCAGCTCCTTTTTTTTCGCCTCAGCCTCTTTAACAGCTTCTTGTTTTATACGCTCAGCTTTCTGCTCAGATGATGATAGCTGAACTCTTGCATATAGCCACCTAATTATCCAACCTAATATCAAACCAATGAGAGGAAGAATGAGATATAAAATAATTTGCATAATCTTCCTCCATTTTATCTTTCATAAAAATAGTACCTATTTTTTATGAAAGATGTCAATACGTAATCCTTACATGAGTAATTTTCATAAGAGAATAGTAATTTTATCATATTCTTTGCTTTTAAGTCATGGATTTTCGGCGAATTATTCTAAAAAAATATCATTTTTGGAAATTTTTAACTTTTAGTATAACGCTATCCAGATAGAAGTCTTTTGCGTCCGGGGCAGCCACAAAATAGGCTTGCTTTCCTTTATATCTCATTGGAGCAAACAGAAGACCATTGATTTTTTTAAGATCATTCGGTGAAAATTTGGTATTAAGCTCTTCTAGTTCAGTAATATCGGTCTTTATAAAGAAAATTTTTCTCTCTGCAAGAAATTCTCTAAAAAGATAAGAATCTTTATTTATCCTAAGTAGTTCCGGGTAATCTTTGTTAAAAAGCCCTACAGATACTTCCGGATAATACTTTTTATCATTTTGTACTAATATAACACCGAAAGAAGAACCCATTTTTTTTGTTATTTCAAATAAAATTTTTATAATTTCAATAGGGTTATTTTCATTGTGATCATAGAAAATATCAGCATAGAAACCATATTCTTCACTAATTTTTATATCAGCATATTTTTCGTCAGCAACAGGAGCATCTGCAGATGCATCTGAAAAGACAGGTAAATCTATTGCATCATCAAAAAAGATATCTGAAATACCTATTTCGTTATCTTCGTCAGCATTTTTTGAAGTATTGCCATCGTTATACAGATTTTCACTTATTTTAAGAATTCCATCTTTTTCTATTACAGGAGATTCTTTTTTTTCTTCTATTATTTTAATAACATCTTTTATTGTCCATATTTCCAGAAGCCCTTCTTTTTTTAATGTTTCAAGATGTTTTGCAGAAGATGCTTTAGGGCTGCCGCAAGTTTCGATTTTTTCCTCTGAAATTTCGCCTGCAAAATCTTCTTCTTTTTTTTCTGTTTTTTTCCTGGAATAAAAAAAATCAGGCATATAATTCGGCTTATATACACCAACTATGTCATTTCTTATGTATTCTACTATTCTGGCTTTATCGTCATCATCTTCATCTGCTTCAGTTTTTTCAAGAACTTCAAGCTCTTCGAATTCACTGTCTATAACAAGTGGTTTAAAATCCCCTATTGTTTCAAGGTTTTCTATTTTTTCAGTTTCAGAAACATATTTTTTAGGTACTTTTTCATATACTGATTTTTCTTCCAGCATTTCTGCTTCTTCAATGTCAAGATCTTCGAGATCTGCCATATCTTCTTCGTCCAGAAGTTCTTCTTCTATTAATTCAGGAATGTTTGTATCATCGTTTTCTAATCCATCTCTGAATGATGTAAGTTTTTTCAGATCTGCTTCATCTTGGTCATCGGTAATTGGAACAATAGTCCTTTCAATTTCTTCAACAGTATTTTGAATTTCTTTTGCGTTTGCAATTTCTTCGCCATAATCTTTATAAGTAGTTATAAGCTCTTCGAATTTTTTATTTTCATCCAATAAAGGTTCTGCTGTTGCAGATTCTTTGTCTGCTTCCCTAACTGAAACTTTTGCAGCTTCTTCGATTCTTTCCAGCTCTTCTTCTACTGCGACTTCGACCGCTTCCGCTTCCTCTATTTCTTCTAAGTCCGCGTCTTCGAGTTCCTCTGCTTCCTCAACCGCGTCTGCGACCTCATCCGCTTCCTCTATTTCCTCAAGTTCTTCTTCCGCATCCGCGCCTGCGACCTCGGCAACTTGTGCAACAACTTGCGGGCTTGAAACAGTATTGATATCTTTTCTTCGTATATTATTTTCACTTGCAATAATTTTTCTGATTATTTCTTCAATATTATCAACCTGGAGATTTGTAACTAAATTTTTACTTTCAGATTTTTTTTCCAGATGTCCTGCGAGAAGGCTTATTATCTCGTCCCAGCTTTTATCAACAAGATCATTTACAATCTTATCTTTATCTTCGTCTAATCTTCTTATACCTTTCTTAAATTCCCTGCGTAATTCTTCTTTGCGGCTTTCCAGTTCTTTTTTCCATACTCTCCATTCGACTTCGCTTTTATTTTCAAGATATTCAATAAGAAAATTTATCTGGAATCGTTTTACCCTGTCAGCTATAACAACTACCTGATCCTGCCTTATATTCATCAGCAGGAAAGAAAGTATAAATGTAATTGAAAATACCGAAAAGAGAAGAATATATTTATAAATAGCATTAATTTTTATAAGATGATCGGGGATAACATATCCTATAAAGCCATCGCCCCATCTTTTTGTAACAACAGAAAAGGCAGTTCCGGCAGCATCAGAATAGAGATTATGAGGGTTTCTTATTTCTCCGGCTGTCCAATAAGCTTTTAGTTCTTCCAGAATAGAGATGTTGCCATCAAGTATATTAAAAACAATTTTATTATGAGCCAAATACCTTATAACAATATTTCTTTCAATAACATTTTTTCGGGCAAGAAAACTTCTTAAATCATTTGGTGCAAGATATACTAAAATTGTGCCTCTTCTTATTCCTATATGGCTGTAAACAGAAGCTACAAACAGATTGTGGTCTTGAATGTCAAAAAAAATGGCCGGGATATCACCTGCGCGCTCGATAATTTCTCTATATCTTTCAATAGACTGCGCATCCAGTATTCTATAAGATATTCTTGTGGGGTCAGCAGATTGCAGGTCAATAGGATTGCTGCTGTAGTGGATTCTCCCGGCATCATCAATAACTCTGATAAAATCAAAATCCACTCTTCGCTCAATCAAGGATTTTATTATATTTTCTCTCTGAAAGATGTCTTCTCTGCTTTGATTTATAAGAAAACTGTTTCTTATGGCTGCTTCATTTGAAACTGCAGTAAGTATTTCAATGCGATCATTTTTATATTCTTCTATCCCAATTATGATGTTTTCAATTCTGTTTTCTACTTCGGTAAGCACTTTTTTGTTATAGAATCTTGATTCTATAAGATCAAAGAGAGTAAAAAAAGATATTATTGTGAAAGCTGAGAATACGATCAGAGTAATAACTAAACTTATTGCAGCTTTTTTTATAATTGTCATTTAATGGTTATTTATCTCCTTGTAAACACCCATTGATGTCTTTAACCTATGACTACCTGCGACTCTCGCGGAGTAGTTTATCCCGGCAAAAGCCGGAGTCAGCAAATAACACTGATTAATTATCGGCAAATCAGCAAAAAAAAGAGAGGTATTTACCTCTCTTTTTTTATATATAAAAGGTATGCTTCGTAACCTTTTTTCGCAACCTTTTGTTTAACACATCCCTCGCTTCGTCGGCAAATAAACTCTATTTGGTAGCAACTTCTGTTTTTTCTTTGCCTTCTTTTTTCTTTTTCCTGGATTCTTTCTCTTTTCTTTCTACGAGTTCGAGAAAAACTATTTCTGCCGCATCCCCAACTCTTCTTCCAAGCTTCAAAATTCTTGTATAACCGCCGTTTCTTTTACTAAATCTTGGAGCTATATCTGTAAAAAGCTTTGCAAGAACAGCTTTATCTGTTATATCTTTTGCAATAATTCTTCTGTTATGAACAGAATCAACTTTTGCTCGTGTAATCATTTTTTCTGCTTTTTTGCGAATTTCAAGAGCTTTTGCTTTTGTTGTTTTAATTCTTTCATATTTAAATACAGATGTAACCATATTTCTGGTCATAGCTTTTCTATGGCTGTATTTTCTACCTAATCTATTAAAACCAATTTTATGCTTCATCTTCGTCTTCCTTCTGGCTAAGCGGGGTTGGTTTAAGCCTTAATGAACTGTAATCAATCATACCAAGCTCAAGACCCCATTCCTTAAGCTTTTCTTTTATCTCTTGCAGAGATTTTTTTCCAAAATTTCTTGTTTTTGCAATATCATCTTCGGTTTTTGAAGTAAGTTCTCCGATAGACCTGATATTGGCATTCTTAAGACAATTACTTGATCTGACGGAAAGTTCAAGCTCATCTACCGGGGTTTCAAGAATTTTTCTTATCCTTTCCTCTTCTTCATCAATATCATCTTCTCCGCTTACCATATCTTCATCAAAATTAATAAAGATTGTAAAGTGATCTTTTGCAATTTTTGCAGCTTCTGCAATTGCATCTTCCGGAGTTATTGTACCATCGGTCCAGACCTCAAGAATAAGTTTATCATAATCATTTCTATAGCCAACTCTGGTATTTTCAATTGAGTATTTTACGCGACTTATAGGAGAAAATATTGCATCTATTGGAATTGTTCCTATAATATCAATATATTTCTCATTTGCCTCAGCGGGTATATAACCTCTTCCGAGATCAATTTGAAGTTCAATATCAATATTTGCATCATTCATTAGTGTAGCAACTTTAAAATTACTATTGGAAACAGTTATTTGTGTGTCTACTTCAAAGTCTTTGGCAAGAAGCTCTCCTTCTTTTTTGTTTTCAAGAAAAATTATTTTTTGTTCAAGATCATCTTCAAGCTTAATTTTAAGTTGTTTCAAGTTGTTGATAATCTCCGGAGTATCTTCCACAACACCAGGTATTGATTCAAATTCACTGGATATTTGGTGCGGATTCCCGTCACTATCATAACTTGTAATTTTTACAGCAGTTATTGCATAACCCTGTAATGAGGAAAGAAGGATTCTGCGCAAAGTATTTCCAATAGTTGTACCAAAGCCTCTTTCAAATGGATAAGCAACAAATTTCCCATAGTTTTTGGAAGTTTCACTTTGCTCAAATGAAATACCTTTAGGCCTTTTAAATCCTCTCAAAAGATTTTTTCTCGCCATTTAATTACCTCGAATATAGTTCAACTATTAACTGCTCGTTGATATCTGTAAGATCAATAACTTCACTTCTTAATGGAACAGCTTTTAAAGTACCTTTCATTTCATCAGGATTAACTTCAATCCAGGGAACAACACCGGAGCGTGTATATTCTTTAAGGCTTTCTTTAACCAAGATCATTTTTTTGCTTTTGTCTTTTACTTCTATAACATCATTCTGTTTTAAAAGATATGATGGTATATCTACTTTTTTTCCATTTACCAGTACATGACCATGGTTTACAAGCTGCCTTGCCTGATCGCGGGAAGTAGCAAATCTCATTCTAAAGACAACATTGTCAAGTCTTGATTCAAGAAGCCTTATAAGGTTTTCACCTGTTTTCCCTGGTCTTCTTGCTGCTTCAACAAATGTAAGCTTAAACTGCTTTTCAAGCATACCATATATTCTTTTAAGTCTCTGCTTTTCTCTAAGCTGGAGACCGTAGTCAGACATCTTTCCTACTCTTGATTTTGCAGACTTGCCAGGCATATTTTTTTTCTTTGTAATCGCACATTTTGGAGAATTACATCTTTCTCCTTTTAGAAGAAGTTTTTTCTTTTCTATTCTGCATAGCCTGCATTTTGGTCCTAAATATCTTGCCATTTAATATATACCTCGTTATTAAACTCTTCTTGTTTTCTTTGGTCTGCACCCATTATGAGGTATTGGAGTAACATCCTTAATACTCATAACCTTTACTCCAAGAACCCCTATAGACCTTATAGCAGATTCTCTTCCAACTCCGGGACCCTTAACAAAAACATTTACTTCCCGAAGTCCAATATCCATTGCTTTTTTTATAGCAGCTTCTGCTGTTGTCTGAGCAGCATATGGGGTGGATTTTTTTGCACCTTTAAAAGCAAGTCCACCAGCGCTTGCCCATGAGATAGCATTTCCGTTTAAGTCGGTAATGGTAACTATTGTATTATTAAACGTAGCCTGTATATATACATTGCCACTAAATACGCTTTTTTTCTCTTTCTTCTTTTTCAGATTAGCCAATTACAACCTCCAGCATTACTTCTTCTTACCAGCTACAGTCTTCTTTTTACCTTTTCTGGTTCTCGCGTTTGTTTTTGTTCGCTGTCCCCTTACAGGCAGCCCTTTTCTATGCCTAAGCCCTCTATAGCTTCCAATATCCATAAGTCTTTTTATGCTAAGTGAAACTTCAGTTCTTAACCGACCTTCTACTTTAAATTCATTTTCTATTTCTTTTCTTAAACTATTTACTTCTTCGGCTGTCAGATCATTGATTTTCTTATCCGGATCAACTCCGGTTGTTTCACAAATTTTTAATGCCGATGTCCTGCCTATACCATAAATATACGTTAACGCTATTTTTGCACTTTTATTTGGCAGGTCTATACCCGCAATTCTTGCCATTTAGTCCCCCTACCTTTGCCTCTGCTTATGTTTAGGGTTCTGACATATAATTCGTAAAACCCCACTTCTTTTTATTATTTTACACTTTTCACACATAGGTTTTATACTAGCCCGTACTTTCATTGTCTTATAACTCCTAAAGATTCCTGGATCTTATTTTACCTTTTCGTACAATACCATCACGATGGTGCATTTTTAAGTGACCTTCAATCTGCGCCATTGTGTCAAGATCAACACCTACCATAATCAAAAGAGATGTGCCGCCCATTAACATGGAAAGCTCGGCAGGAAAACCAAATAATATCTGTATTATCGTAGGCATTATTGCTATAGCTGACAGAAAAAGCGCTCCCGGAAGAACAATTCTGCTTAATATTCTTGTAAGGTATGATTCTATTTTTTCTGTTCTTATTCCCGGTATCGAACCCCCGTTTTCCCTTATCTGCTTTGTGATCTCTGTAGGATTTAGAGTAACCTGAGTATAAAAATATGCAAAAAACACTATCAACATCGAATAAACAGAAAGATAAAGAGCGCCTGTAGGCCTAAACCAATATGCAAGATCAGACATCCACCTATATTGTACCCCAAGAGTTCCAAACATCTGAAGCGGAAACGCCATAACAGATGATGCAAAGATAACAGGAATTACACCTGATGGATTTATCTTAAATGGAATATAAGTATTCTGCCCGCCATACATTTTTCTGCCAATTACTCTTTTTGCATAATTTACAGGAATTTTTCTCTGCCCTTGCTGTTCATATATTACAAGAGCAATAACACCGACAAACATTGCAAGAACTATTATTACAAATACAACATTAAGTTCTCTTGCTCTTACCATAGAAAAAAGCTGGTAAAAAGCTGCGGGTAATCTTGCAACAATCCCTGCGAAGATTATCAGCGAAATCCCGTTACCAACACCTCTTTGCGTTATCTGCTCTCCCATCCACATAAGCAGCATGGTTCCTGTTGTTACGGTAATAATTGCAATAATTGAATATGCCAAGTGAGACATCATAATAGCGTCAGGTATGTGTCTGGCATATATAGTAACTACATAAGACTGCAAAAGACACACAACTACTGTTCCATATCTTGTATATTTCTGTATCTTTTTCTTGCCGCCTTCTGCCTGCGAAATCTTTTTCAACTTCGGAAAAACAAGAATAAGAAGCTGCATAATAATAGACATAGATATATATGGCATAATGCCAAGCATAAACACAGAAAAATTGGAAAATCCGCCGCCTGTAAAAAAATCAATATATTCTGTTAAAACCGCGCCGCCAGTTTCTCTCAAAGATGAAAAATAGAGTCTAAGAGCATTGATATTAATCCCTGGGATAGGAATAATTGTTCCAATTCTGAATACAACCAGAAGAGAAACAGTAAAGATAATTCTTTCACGTAAGTCTTTTATTTTAAAAACTTCTAATATCGGGTTTCCTGTCATATCCGATTACCTGTCCCCATTGGCTTCATTTATAGGTACTATACTGCCGCCAGCTTTCTCTATTTTCTCCTTTGCACTGGCAGAAATACTTTTAAGATAAACATCGAGCTTTTTCGTAAGTTCTCCATTTCCTAAAAGTTTTACATTTTTGTCGCTTTTTCTTATAAGCGCTTTCTCAAGCAATGTTTCCATATTCACTTTTTCGCCATTATTATAAGCTGTTTCAATATCAGCTATATTAATTATTCTATTTATTTTCTTAAAAGGGTAGTTTGAAAAACCTCTGGCAGCAAGTCTTCTATATAAAGGCATCTGCCCGCCTTCAAATCCAGGTTTTACTCCGCCGCCGGATCTTGCATTCTGCCCCTTATGTCCTTTTCCGGATGTTTTACCCAGTCCTGAGCCGCTGCCTCTTCCAAGTCTTTTTCGGCTTCTGTTTGCACCAACTGGCGCATTAAGTACAAGCTCACTCATATTTATTTTATCTCCTCAACAACGACAAGATGCTCTACGGCTTTAACCATTCCAAGTATTGCCGGATTAGCTTCCTTTTCTACCGAAGAGTTAATTTTACCAAGACCCAGAGCTTTTACAGTTCTTCTCTGATAAGGTTTCTTGCCTATAGTGCTTCTCACAAGTTTAATTTTTATTCTTCCAGCCATTACCATTATCCCCACATCTCGTTTATTGGTTTGCCTCTATCGATTGACACTTTTTTAGCATCCATTAATTCACCAAATCCATCGAAAACTGCCTTTACAATATTTATACTGTTTTTAGAGCCAAGTGACTTACTAAGAATATCATTTATTCCAACAGCATCCATAACAGCTCTTACAGCGCCGCCTGCAATAACACCGGTACCAGGAGCAGCCGGCTTCATTACAATTTTCGCGCTCTTGAATCTCGCAAGCACTTCATGCGGAATTGTTTTATTTTTAACAGGAACTTTGATCATACTTTTCTTTGCTTTATCCATTCCCTTTCTAATTGCTTCAGAAACATCATTAGCCTTGCCAAAACCATATCCTACAGAGCCATTCTGATCGCCAACAACAACCAAAGCAGAAAAAGAAAATCTTCTTCCGCCTTTCACAACCTTAGCAACCCTGTTAAGTTTAATTAATTTTTCAACTAATCCTTTATCTTTATCATGCTCCACTGTTTCCCCCTAAAATACCAGGCCTGCTTTTCTGATGCCATCGGCTAAAGCCTTTACTTTTCCATGAAAAATATAACCGTTTCTGTCGAAAACTATTTTTTCAATATTTTTTTCTTTAAGCCTCTTTCCCATCTCTTCACCAAGTTTTCCAGCGCCTTCAATGTTAGACTTAATACTCGAAAGTTTTTCCTCTTTATTGGAAATCGCAACTATTGTAGTACCGCCAGCATCATCTATAGCCTGCGCATAAATATATAAATTACTTTTATACACAGTAAGTCTTGGTATTTCCAGAGTTCCTGATATTTTTCCGCGAATACCCTTTTTTCTTCGGGTTCTTCGCTTTTCCATTTCAATTAGTCTTTTCATTTCATCCTATCCTATTTTGCACCTGACTTTCCAACTTTTCTTTTCACAACTTCATTTTCATATTTTATACCTTTACCCTTGTAAGGCTCAGGTCTTCTGAATGATCTAATTTCGGCACAAGTCTGCCCAACTACTTCTTTATCAATGCCAGAAACAACAAGTTTAGTAGGACCTTCTGTAGCTATTGTAAGCCCATCTAAAATCGGATATTCAAATTGCGTAGAATATCCAAGGTTAAGAAAAAGTGATTTTCCAACAACTTCAGCTTTGTAGCCTACTCCGGTTATAACAAGCGTTTTCTTAAAACCTTCCGAAACTCCCTTAACCATGTTATTTAAAAGAGTTCTGTAAAGACCATGATAAGCTCTTGCTTCTTTAGTATCTTCATTAGCTTTAACATGAATCAGGTTGTCTGCATTTGTAACAGAAACTTCCGGTCTGAATTTTCTTGTTAGTTTTCCTTTTTTCCCTTCAACTATAATGTTATCGCCATCAATAGTTACTTTAACATCTTTTGGAACAGCTATCGGTAATTTACCTATACGAGACATAAAACAACTCCTTACCAAATTGAACAAATAAGCTCGCCGCCGATTTTCTTCTCAGCCGCTTTCTTACCTGTTGTTACACCTGATGATGTTGAAACAACTATTGTACCATATCCATTCCTAACCCTGGGCATCTCTTTATAGCCTGAGTAAATTCTCCTGCCAGGAGTGGATATCTTTTCAATACCATGAATAATTGGTTTCTCTGCTTCATCATATTTGAGAAACAGCCTTATATAATTTTTGCCATCCTGCTGGATTTTCTTAAAGTTCTTTATATAGCCCTCATTTTTCATAACTTTAATGATTTCCAGCTTAAGTTTTGAAGGAATTATATCAACTCTGTCAAAACCTGCACGACTGGCATTTCTTATTTTTGTAAGCATATCTGCAACAGGATCTGATACTGCCATTTACTTCTCCCTACCAGCTTGATTTTGTTACACCAGGCACTAAGCCCTGGCTTGCAAGTTTTCTAAAACATATTCTACACATCTGAAAATCTCTCATATAACCTCTGGGCCTTCCGCAAACTTTACATCGGTTTACCCTTCTGGTTTTAAATTTAGGCTTCCGCTGTGCTTTAATTATCATTGATTTCTTTGCCATCTATTGCACCCCTATTTCCGGAACGGCATTCCGAGTTTTTTAAGCAAACTTCTTGCTTCTTTATCACTATCTGTTGTAGTAATAATAGCAATATTTAAGCCGCTAACTCTTTCTATTTTATCATAATCTATCTCTGGAAAAATTATCTGCTCCTTAATCCCGATAGAATAGTTTCCATGTCCGTCAAAAGCATTGGGGTTAACGCCCCTGAAGTCTTTTACACGAGGTAACGCCACATTGATAAATCTGTCCAAAAATTCCCACATTCTATCCTGACGCAAAGTAACTTTAGCGCCTATTTCATAACCTTCTCTAAGCTTAAAGTTTGCAATCGATTTTCTTGCCTTTGTTTTTATTGGACGCTGCCCTGTAATAAGTGCAAGTTCCTGAACTGCTGCCTCAAGAAGTTTTTTGTTTTGAATAGCTTCACCAACACCAACGCTTACAATTACCTTTTCAAGAGTGGGAACCTGCATTATTGACTTAAATCCAAATTCGTCAAAAAACTCTTTTTTTATTCCAGCATACTTGGTTTTCAAATTTGGTTGTTTTTTACTCATTACAGTGTTTCCCCGCATTTTTTACATTTTCTGGTTTTATTGTTACCGGACACCTCAATACCGACGCGCGTAGGACCGCATTTTTTACACATTATCATTACATTCGAAATGTTTATTAACGCTTCTATTTCAATTATTCCGCCCTTTTCACCCCGTTTTTTGGGCTTCTTGCATTTCTTAACCATGTTAATGCCGGAAACAATAACGCCGCCTTTGCTGCTGTCAACTTTAACAATTGTTCCGGTTTTACCTTTCTCTTTTCCCGTAACAACTTTTACAAGATCATTCTTTTTAAGTTTATATTTAACTTTTTCCATATCTAAATCCTTTAAAGAACTTCCGGAGCAAGAGAAATAATCTTCATATAATTGGTATCTCTGAGCTCTCTGGCAACAGGTCCAAAAATTCTTTTTCCTCTCGGATTCATGGCCTGATCAAGAATAACACAAGCATTATCATCGAACCTTATATGTGTTCCGTCAGACCTTTTAACCTTATTTATAGTACGAACTATAACCGCTTTATGAACATCGCCCTTTTTTACAGGCGCATTTGGAATAGCATCTTTTACTGCTACCACAATAATATCGCCGATTTTTGCAGTTCTTTTTTTACTTCCACCAAGAACTTTTATACACTGCACAATCTTGGCACCACTATTATCTGCAACATTAAGATATGTTTGCATCTGTATCATATCTTTCCAACTCCTTCCAGCTTCACCATATTTTCATCAGCCTATTTATTTAGCTTTTTCCACTATTTCAAGAAGCTGCCAGCATTTTTCCTTACTTATAGGTCTAGACTGGATTACTTTCACTTTATCTCCGGATTTCGCCTCATTTTTTTCATCATGAGCCTTAACCTTTTTTGTGTTAATAACATATTTTTTATACAACCTATGAAGCTTTCTTTGTTCGATTGCTACAACAATTGTTTTATCCATCTTATCGCTGACAACAATACCGCTATAAATTTTCTTGTTTATTTTCTTATTTTCCTGGCTATTTTCCACTTTGATCTCCTAAACCTTTCTAATTCCAAGATCATTTTCATGAATTAAAGTCTTAAGCCGCGCTATTTTTCGCCTTACATTTCTTCTTTCCAGCGGATTTTCAATATGCCCAAGCACTGATTTAAACCTTAAATCCATATATTTTTTTGTAAGCTCATTATATTTGGATTTAAGCTCTTCGTATGTTAAATCCTTAAAATTATCTTTCATATACTACTCCAGGTCCCTTCGTGCAACAAATCTTGTCTTTATCGGAAGCTTGCTTCCTGCAAGCGTCATTGCCTCAAACGCAAGTTCTTTTGGGATGCCGCCCATTTCAAACATTACGGTACCGGGCTTTACAACAGCAACCCAGTGCTCAGGATTTCCTTTTCCCTTTCCCATTCTTGTTTCAGCAGGTTTTTTTGTATATGGCATATCCGGAAAAATTCTAATCCAGACCTTACCGCCTCTTTTTATCTTTCTTGTCATTGCTATTCTAGCTGCTTCAATTTGTCTGTTTGTAATCCACTTTGGTTCAAGCGCAACAAGCCCGAATTCGCCAAATGCAACTGTATTTCTTTGTGATGCTACTATAGTAAGAGCTCTGGCATTTCGCATCTTTTTTCTGAATTTCGTTCTTTTAGGACTAAGCATCTTTTACCACTCCTTGTCGCCGGTTTTAGTCTTTTTCTTTTTTACCAGTACGCCGGCATCTTCTTTCATGTCTTTTTTATAAACTTCACCATGAAAGACCCAAACCTTTACTCCTATCGCACCAAAAGTTGTAAATGCTTCAGAAAAACCATAATCAATATTTGCTCTAAAAGTATGAAGAGGAACACGACCTTCTTTGTACTGCTGTACCCTTGCCATTTCTGCGCCAGCTAAGCGCCCTGCTATTCTTATCTTTATACCCTGAGCTCCGCCTTTCATAGCATTGTTAATTGCGGATTTAAGCACTTTTCTAAAAGACCCTTTTGATTTCAATTGCTTTGCAATATTCTCTGATATTATCTGCGCATTTGTTTCAGATTTTTTTAGCTCTTTTATCTTAAGCTGTATTTTCTTACCGGCTTCTTTCTGAAGTTTTTCACCGATTTTTTCTATAGTGGCGCCTTTTGCTCCAATCAATATTCCAGGTTTGGCACTTTCGATTACCACTGTTATTCTTTGCGGCTGTCTTACAATCTCAATACTTGCGATTTCAGCACTTTTGGTTTCAGGAATTTCTATTAAAACCTTTCTAAGCCGAAGATCTTCATGAAGCGTAGCGGCATATTCTCTGGGGTCTACATACCATTTTGACTTCCAGGTTTTGTTTATGCCAAGCCTTAAACCTATTGGATTAACTTTTTGTCCCAACTTTCTTCTCCCCCATCTCTGCTATTTCATCTACAACAACAGATATATGACTCATTCTTTTTAAGAGAATGTCTCTTTTTCCGCGAGCCCTGGCCCAAAGTCTTCTAAGCCTTGGCCCATCGCTAACCTGAAGTTCTTTTATATAAAGCATCTCTTCATCAAGTTTTTTGTTTTGAAAAAGAGCATTTGCTGCCGCAGATTGAATAACTTTTTTAAGAATTCTTGCTCCCTTATTTGGTATTGCATCAAGCCTTGCAAGAGCCTCTGTATACTGAATATTTCTTACTACATCTGCAACAGGTCTTACTTTTCTTGGTGAAACCATAAGATATTTAGCTATAGCTTTATATCCTTTTTTAGCTCCCATATTAAACACCTATCTCCTTAATCAAAATCAACCTTTTTTAGCTTTTTTATCAGAAGCTGAATGACCTCTGTAAAACCTAGTAGGTGCAAATTCGCCCAACTTATGTCCAACCAAATTTTCTGTAATATAAACAGGAATCCATGTTTTTCCGTTATATACAGATATTGTAAAACCAACCATTTCAGGTATAACTGTTGAACACCTGGAGTAAGATTTAATCATCTTCCTGTCTCCAGCTTTTGCCATTTCAACAACTCTTTTATAAAGTCTTTTTTCTATGAAAGGTCCTTTTTTTACTGATCTAGACACATTTATCTCCTACTTTCGCCTTTTTACTATATATTTACTGGATAGCTTTCTTTTACTTCTTGTTTTATAACCTTTAGTTGGCGTACCCCAAGGAGTAACCGGATGCCGTCCGCCGGAAGTTCTTCCTTCGCCGCCACCATGAGGATGATCAATCGGATTCATTACAACACCTCTAACTTTAGGCCTTTTTCCAAGCCATCTTGACCTTCCTGCTTTTCCAATTGAAACATTCATGTGATCCTCATTACCCACAGCGCCTACTGTCGCACAACATTTGCGGAAAACCATTCTCACTTCGCCGGATGGAAATTTTATCGTAACATAATCGCCCTCTTTGGCAACAAGCATTGCGCTTGTCCCTGCGGATCTTACCAACTGCCCGCCTCTTCCAAGCTGAAGCTCAACATTATGAATCTCAATACCTAGAGGTATTTTTTCTAAAGGCAGAGCATTTCCCGGCTTTATTGGCGAAGAATCTCCGCTTTGAATTGTATCTCCAACATTAAGTCCTTTGGGAGCAAGGATATATCTTTTTTCTCCGTCAACATAATAAATTAACGCAATGTTAGCGCTTCTGTTTGGATCATATTCAATTTGCGCTACTTTTCCGGGCACATTTAATTTATCTCTTTTAAAATCAATAAATCTATATTTTCTTTTATGACCGCCGCCTCTTCTTCTTACACTTATTCTTCCGCTTGCACCGCGCCCAGCCTTGGAGGAAAGCCCTTTCGCAAGACCTTTTTCTGGTTTTTCAGATGTTATTTCATCTTTAGTAAGTGTTGTCTTTGTTCGCAAACCCGGCGTGCTGGGTTTATACTTCTTAATGCCCACTTTTAAAAGCCCCCTACTCAAACACCTTCAAAAATATCTATTTTTTCACCGGGGGAGAGAGTTACAATCGCTTTTTTCCAACCAGCTCTTTCACCTTCTCTAAATCCGGACTTTGTTCTTGAAGTTTTCTTTTTACTTTTTACCCATGCAATATTGCATGACACTGGTTTTACATTAAATAGTTTTCTTACTGCATCCATAACCTGAAACTTATTTGCTTCCGGCATAACTCTGAAAGCATATTTAATGCGTTTATCTTCTTTCATTGCATTTGTTTTTTCCGTAACAACAGGTTCAATAAGAATACTTTCTAATTTCATTCCGCTGCCCCCTGCTGTTTCTTACCATAAAAATCATTAAGCTTAAGAGCTGCTGATTCCATAAGTAAAATATTTTTCCCATAAAACAAATCATGAGCGCGCAACCTGTTATAGGAAAGAAAAGAGAGCCACGGAATATTTCTTCCTGCTCTTTTAATTATATTGTCATTATCTTTAAGAATAAGAACTGTTCTTTCGTCTTTAACAAGATTTTTTAAAATTGAAACAATATCTTTAGTTTTCCCGCTTTCAATAGTAAAATCTTCAACAACTTTTAAGCTGTTATTTTTATTTTTAAGGCTTAATACAGATTTCATAGCACTTTGCTTCATGGTTTTTGGCATTTTATAGCTGTAATCCCTTGGCTTTGGTCCAAACACTACACCGCCATGAACCCAGATAGGGCTTCTTCTATGCCCTGCTCTTGCACGACCCATACCTTTCTGCGACCACGGCTTTGCACCGCTGCCCCTAACCTCTGCCCTGCCTTTTGTCGAAGCAGTTCCGACTCTCATATTTGCAAGCTCATTATTGATTGCGTAATATATCGTACCTTCACTCACTTCACAATTAAAAACTGCGTCATCAAGATTAATTGTTTTTATCTCTTCGCCTTTTATCGAAAAGACCTTAGCTTCCATTTTATTCCTCTGCCTATTTTATACTTTTCCGCACCATTACAATACTTTTATTAACACCAGGCACCGCACCAGCTACTAATAAAACTTTATTTTCAACATCTACTTTTACAACTTTAAGATTCTGAATCGTTACTTTCTCGTGCCCCATTCTGCCTGGCATCTTTTTGTTTTTAAATGTCTTGCCGGGATATGTGTTTTGTCCGGTCGAGCCCGACTCTCTGTGAAATTTAGAACCATGCGATGCTCTTCCGCCGCCAAAGTTATGACGCTTCATTACACCCTGAAAACCCTTGCCTTTTGACATTCCAGTAACATCTACAGTATCAGCATCTTTAAATATCTCAACACCTATTTTGTCACCAGCCTTACATTCAACTTCAAAGTCTCTCATTTCCTTCAGATGCTTTTTAGGATCGAATCCTTCTTCAAATTGCCCTAACACCGACTTTGTTAATCTGCTTTTTTTAACTTCACCATAACCGAGGACAACAGAACTATAACCATTTTTTTCGGGTGTTCTCTGCTCTACCACAAGATTTTCATCTATTTTTATAACAGTTACAGGCGTAAGCACACCTTTATCATCAAAAATCTGAGTCATTCCAATTTTCTCAGCAATCACCCCAATCATTTTCCACCCCAAAACTTACTGTTTTATTTCAACATCAACACCAGCCGGAAGTTCCAGCTTCATTAACGCATCCATTACCGCTGATGTTGGTTCCAGTATATCAATCAGCCGCTTATGCGTTCTCATCTCAAACTGTTCTCTTGATTTTTTATTTACAAATGGCGATTTCAAAACTGTATATTTGCTAATTTTTGTAGGCAATGGTATTGGACCAGCTACTTTTGATCCGGCCTTTACAACTGTCTGAACTATTGATTTAGCACTTTGATCTATGAGCTCAACATCAAATCCTCTAAGCCTAACCCTAATTCGCTCTTCAGCCATTTTTCCTCCTGAAAAAAATCAGCCCCCTGCTTATAAAAAACAGGAGACTTTTCCAAATTATTCCAATACCTCGATTACTTGACCTGAAGCAACTGTTCTTCCGCCTTCTCGAATAGCAAATCTTAATCCTTTTTCCATAGCAATTGGATTGATAAGCTCAACATCAAGCTCTGTGTTATCGCCAGGCATAACCATCTGCTTATCAGCAGGAAGCGTTACCGACCCTGTAACGTCTGTAGTTCTGAAATAGAACTGGGGCCTGTATCCTGTAAAGAATGGATTATGCCTTCCGCCCTCTTCTTTTGTAAGACAATAAATAGTGCCTTTGAATTTTTTGTGCGGCTTTATCGAACCCGGCTTGGCAAGAACTTGCCCTCTTTCAACATCGTTTTTATCAATACCTCTAAGAAGAGCGCCTATATTATCGCCTGCCTGCCCCTGGTCGAGTATCTTGTTAAACATCTCAACGCCCGTACAAGTTGTCTTTTTTGTATCCCTGATACCTACAATTTCGATTTCTTCACCTACTTTCACAACACCTTTTTCAACTCTTCCTGTTACTACAGTACCTCTGCCCTGAATAGAGAAAACATCTTCTACAGGCATAAGAAATGGCTTATCAATTGCTCTTTCCGGAATTGGAAAATAAGTATCCATTGCATCAAGAAGTTCCTGAATACATTTCGTAGCTTCCGGATCATCTGGGTTTGACAAAGCTTTAAAAGCAGATCCTTTAATAATAGGACATTTGGAATCAAAACCATAAGATTCAAGAAGTTCCTGCACTTCCACTTCTACAAGCTCAACAAGTTCCGGATCTGCGATATCCATCTTGTTAAGAAAAACAACAAGCTTTGGAACCCCTACCTGTTTTGCAAGAAGAATATGCTCTCTTGTCTGCGGCTCGGGACCTGAGTCTCCGGCAACAAGAATTACTGCCCCATCCATCTGAGCAGCGCCTGTAATCATGTTCTTTATATAGTCAGCGTGCCCAGGACAGTCTACATGCGCATAGTGCCTGTTTTCTGTTTCATACTCAACATGCCTTGTGTTAATTGTTATACCACGTGCTTTTTCTTCCGGTGCATTATCAATATCCTCATACTTCATAACTTTTCCGCCCTGCTTCTTTGCACAATACATCGAAAGAGCAGCGGTAAGTGTTGTCTTTCCGTGGTCAACATGTCCAATAGTACCAACATTAATGTGCGGCTTAGTCCGTTCAAACTTTTCTTTAGCCATCAGCTTCTCCTTTTAAATACATTCATTTTAAACAACTGTATAGGCATGGAAACACCCATAAAACTATACTTTATATAACATGAGGTAAAATGATGATTTTCTGATCTTGAAATTTTAAAAAAATTAAAAGATAAAAAGTCTCACCACCTTACCACCCTTATAACGAGATATAACATTCGGACGCTAAATCTCTCAGAATGATTGGTTTGGTTAAAACCAAATTATATGTATTTTGATTTTAACCAAAATACAAGTTAAATCATATACAAAATTAGTTTTTTATGCAATCCCTCTGTGAAAAACAGAGAAATTTTATTAAAAACTTACAAAATTTCACAGAAAATAAAAAAACTTTGCAGTTTTTTTATTTTTATCTCCTCCTAGCCCGATTCACAAGGAGCATAGCCCCTTTGTCCACCTCATCGTTCGATCACACCCGCAAGGGGTACTTTGTGTGCAAGCAAGCTGCCCGCGACTCTCACTTATTCGGCGGATGTACAAACTTCGTTTGCCCGCGACCCTCGCTTCGTCGGAGAACAGAAAAAGCCTTTCAGCTTTTCAATCACTTCCTCACTCGGTCATGTGCAAGCTCTGCTTGCCCGCGACCCTCGTTCGTCGTGATTACCACCTATAATGAGAAAAAGCTTTATTTGCTTCTGCCATTTTATGTGTATCTTCTTTTTTCTTGAAAGCTGTTCCTGTAGAGTTAAAAGCATCCACCAGCTCTGCTCCAAGCTTTTCACTCATTGACCTGCCGCTTCTCGACCTTGCTGCCTGAATTATCCAGCGGGTTGCAAGAGCTTCTCTTCTTGACTCCCTTATTTCAACAGGAACCTGATAAGTAGAGCCGCCAACCCTTCTCGACTTTACCTCGACAAGAGGTTTTATCCTATCCATTGCTTCGCCGAATGCTTCAACAGCTCCTTTTTGGGTTTTAGAACTCAATACATCAAGCGCCCCATACATTATGGTTTTGCTTACGGATTTTTTTCCGCTTACCATCATTCTTGTAATAAATTTGGCAATAGATGTACTGTTATATTTTGGATCAGGAATAATTCCGGACTTCTTTGAAGTAATTTTTCTAGACATATATCAAACCCCTATTACGCCTTTGGCCTTTTTGTACCATATTTAGATCTTGATCTTTTTCTGCCTTCAACACCAAGAGTATCTTTAGTACCCCTGACAATGTGATATCTAACACCCGGAAGGTCTTTTACTCTTCCGCCTCTTAAAAGTATTACTGAGTGTTCCTGAAGGTTGTGACCAATACCCGGAATATATGCAGTAACCTCAATACCATTTGACAATCTAACCCTTGCTACTTTTCTCAAAGCTGAATTAGGTTTTTTAGGAGTTACGGTCATAACTCTTGTGCAAACACCTCTTTTTTGAGGACAGCTATTAAGCGCAGGAGATTTTGTCTTTTTAGTAACCTTATCTCTACCTTTTCTAATTAATTGATTAATCGTTGGCATTTACCAAATTATCTCCTAATAAAATTTCTTTGGCAGCCCACACTGCCCTAAGTGAATGAAGATTAACAACCCCATTCAAAAAAGTCAATAGGTTTTCTACTCTATTTTAGTAGAGTTCATCAATATTATGCTGCTTTGGCTGATTTGCGGCTGCCTCAGCTTCTTCTTTCTTTCTTGCCTCAATTATTTCCTGTATTGACGCATCAAGGTCTTCACTGGATTCATCATACAGCTTTATGTTTCTATACATTCTTTGCCCTGTTCCCGCAGGAATAAGGTGTCCAATAATAATGTTTTCCTTAAGACCTCTTAAATTATCCACTTTTCCTGCAATTGCAGCGTTTGTAAGAACTCTTGTTGTTTCCTGGAACGATGCAGCAGAGAGGAATGAGTCTATATTAAGAGAAGCTCTTGTAATTCCAAGAAGAAGGGGTTTTGCTATAGCCGGCTCGCCGCCTTCCCTAATTACTTTTATGTTTTCCTCATGGAATTTATACTTATCAACCTGATGTCCGTGGATAAAGTTGGTATCCCCAACATGGGTAATTTCAACTTTTCTCATCATCTGCCTGACAATTACACCTATGTGCTTATCGTTTATACTTACACCCTGAAGCCTGTAAACCTCCTGCACTTCGTCCATAAGAAAACGGTGAAGAACATTTTCTCCAAGTATATCAAGAATATCGTGCGGGTCCAAATCGCCTTCGCAAAGAGGCTCACCTGCTTCAACAATATCTCCATCGCGCACAAGAAGATGTTTTCCCATAGGCACAAGATGCTTAAACTCTATTTCTCTGTCATCTGTTATTACAATAAGCCTTTTACCCTTAATTATGCTGCCAAATTTAACTTTTCCTGTAATCTGAGCAAGCACAGCAATACTTTTGGGTTTTCTTGCTTCAAAAAGCTCGCCTACCCTTGGAAGACCTCCGGTAATATCTCTTGTTTTAACGCTTTCTTTAAGAAGCTTTGCAAGAGTTCTCCCTGCTTCTATCTTTGCTCCATCATCTACATTTATATATGAAGATCCAGGCAAATAGTAAACCGCGAGCTCAATGCCATCTTCATCTTCTATAACAATTCGCGGCTGCAGCGTCTCAAGAGTATATTCCACAATCTTCTTTTCGATATTGCCGCTATCTTCGTTGATTTCTTCTTTTAGCGTAGTGCCAAGAATAATATCATGATATTTTACTATACCTGGATATTCAGCAATAATTGGCTCAGAAAATGGGTCAAATCTTGCGATTGATGCTTCCGGAGGAACAGCTTCTCCTTCCTGGACAAGAAGCTCTGCACCATTTCTGATTTCAACCTTTTGCTCCTGCGCTACAAGGTAAAGCACTTTTTCCTGGATCACAATATATGCGATCTCTTTTGCAACAATATCCTGTTCTTCCCTTTTTACAATAGGATTTCCAGGGATTACTTTGTCGCCATTATTTACAAGAATTTTATCGCCTTCTTTAAGGTCAACAGAATCGAGTATCTTATTTACAAGAATATATCCTTTTCTTGTAAAAAGAGTAATATCATTGTCTATTTTTAAAGTATTACCTGTTATCTTTTGTACAAGAACAGGGTATTTTAGATAGACTTTGTTTTCTTCGCTTGCTTTTGTTGCAGCTCCGCCGATGTGGAAGGTTCTCATTGTAAGCTGTGTTCCGGGCTGACCAATTGACTGCGCAGCTATTATACCCACAGCTTCTCCAATCTCAACAGTTTTGTTGGTTGCCAAGTTTCTGCCATAGCATTTCTGGCAAACCCCAAAGCGCGAGTCGCAGGTGAGAACGCTTCTTATTCTTACTGTTTCAATGCCAACTTCTTCTATTATCTTTGCCATATCTTCAGTAATTCCCTGATTAACATTAAGAAGTATTTCGCCTGTAATAGGGTGTTTTACTCTTTCAAGGGTGTAGCTTCCTACAATTCTGTCTGCAAGAGCCTGTACAATTTCTTCGCCGTCTTTCAAAGCGCTTATTTGAATACCATTTATAGTTCCGCAGTCATCTTCATTTATTACAACATCCTGAGCAATATCTATAAGACGCCTTGTGAGGTATCCTGCTTCGGCTGTTTTTAATGCTGTGTCCGCAAGACCTTTTCGCGCACCATTAGAAGAGATAAAAAATTCGATAATCGAAAGACCTTCTTTGAAGTTCGACCTTATCGGAAGTTCTATAATATCACCTGATGGCTTGGCCATAAGACCCCTCATTCCCGCAAGCTGCCTAAGCTGGGTTCTTGAACCCCTTGCTCCGGAGTTTGCCATCATATAGATAGGGTTAAATCCCTGGCGGTCTTCTTTAAGAGTTTTCATAAGCACATTTGTAAGATCTTCGTTTGTCTTACTCCATACTTCTATAACTCTGTTATACCTTTCTTCCTGAGTTATGTGTCCCTGGAGATACTGATTCTGAATAACAGAAACCTGCTTGTTCGCATCTTCAATAAGTTTTTTCTTTTCTCCCGGAATTACAACATCTTCCATACTTATAGTGGCGCCAAATTTTGTAACATATTTAAAGCCAAGCGCTTTTATGGAATCAAGCATTTTTACTGTTGTGTAAGCGCCAAACTTACTGTAACACTTCGCAATAAGAGCTTTTAGTTCTTTATCTGCAAGCGGAGCATTAATAAACTCTATTTCTTCGGGCATCTCTTCGTAAAAAATAACCCTTCCCGGAGTTGTTTCAATATACTTGTCTTTTATTTTTATTTTACATATAGCCTGATAATCAAGGGATTTCGCATCGAGCGCCATTAAAACTTCATCAAAAGAGTGGAAATAGCGACCCTCTCCTTTTGCTCCCTGCTTCGCAACAGTTAAATAATTTATTCCAAGTACCATATCAAGAGACGAAAACACAATCGGGTTTCCGTTAGCTGGGTTCAAAAGATTATTTACAGAAAGCATAAGGGTCCAGCACTCAATCTGTGCAGCCTGCGTAAGAGGCACATGCACAGCCATCTGGTCCCCGTCAAAGTCTGCGTTGTACGCATGACACACAAGCGGGTGCAGCTTTATCGCTTTCCCCTGCACAAGCACCGGCTCAAAAGCCTGAATACCCAGCCTGTGAAGAGTTGGCGCCCTGTTCAATAACACCGGGTGCTCTTTCACAACCTCATCAAGAACAGACCACACCTCAGTTGTTTCCTGTTCCACAAGTGTTTTCGCTTTTTTAATATTATATACAACATCTTTTTCAACAAGTTTCTTCATTATAAAAGGCTTGTAAAGCTCAAGCGCCATTTTCGCAGGCAAGCCGCACTGATGCAGCTTAAGCTCCGGCCCAACAACAATTACCGAACGGCCGGAGTAGTCAACCCTTTTTCCAAGAAGATTCTGCCTGAACCTTCCCTGCTTACCCTTAAGCATATCTGAAAGAGACTTAAGAGGCCTGTTTGCAGAACCTTTTACAACCTTCTTTTTCTTTGAGTTGTCAAAAAGAGCATCAACAGCTTCCTGAAGCATCCTCTTTTCGTTTCTGATAATTATATCCGGAGCATTCAGCCCCATAAGCCTTTTAAGCCTGTTGTTTCTGTTTATAACCCTTCTGTAAAGGTCATTAAGGTCTGATGTTGCAAATCTTCCGCCCTCAAGCTGAACCATAGGTCTAAGTTCCGGCGGTATTACAGGAATTACATCAAGAATCATCCATTCCGGTTTATTTCCGGATTCTTTGAAATTCTCAACAATTTCTATTCTCTTAAGCAGCCTGCGATCAGATTTTGCGCCCTTTTCCACCATTTTTATTCTGAGTTCAGCAGAAAGCATATCCAGATCAAGACCTTCCAGAAGCGTTCTTATAGCCTCTGCGCCAATTCCTGCAGTAAAACTCATCCCATATCTTTCGGTCGCTGTATTAAAATCTTCTTCAGACAGAAGTTCATATTTCTTAAGCTCAGTATCACCCGGATCAATTACAATATATTTCTCATAATAAAGAATAGACCTGAGCGAAGCTAATGTAAGATCAAGAAGAAGCCCCATTCTTGAAGGAATAGCCCTGTAGTACCATATATGAGATACAGGCGAAGCAAGTTCAATATGCCCCATTCTCTCTCTTCTTACTTTAAAGTGAGTTACTTCTACACCGCACCTGTCGCAAATTACTCCCTTGTACCTGATTGATTTAAATTTTCCGCAGTAGCACTCCCACTCCTTGGTTGTGCCGAAAATTCTTTCGCAGAAAAGACCTTCCTTTTCCGGTCTAAGGGTTCTGTAATTTATTGTTTCCGGTTTCTTTACTTCGCCGTAAGACCATGCTCTTATCTGATCCTGCGAAGCAAGCTTAATCATTATATTGTCGAAATCTTGTATTTCTCTCATTAAACACCCTTCCTAGAAATTGGTTCCCTGTTTGTTTATAAGCTCTTCGTCGCGCTCTGTAAGAGGAACCTGTCTGGCTCTGGAATCCCAAATAGAGATATCAAGCGCCAATCCCCTTAACTCCTGAACAATTACATTAAATGCTTCGGGAATACCTGCAGCAGAGTTTGGCTCGCCTTTTACAATGCTTTCATATATTTTCGCTCTTCCAGCCATATCATCAGACTTAATAGTGATGAATTCCTGGAGTGTATTTGCTGCGCCATAAGCTTCAAGCGCCCAAACTTCCATTTCTCCAAGCCTCTGACCTCCAAACTGCGCTTTTCCGCCAAGAGGCTGCTGTGTAACAAGCGAGTAAGGACCTGTAGACCTTGCGTGCATCTTGTCGTCAACAAGATGATGCAGTTTAAGCATATAAACACACCCAACCATTACAGGGTTTTCAAATGCTTCGCCTGTAAGTCCATCATATAATACTGTTTTTGATGTTCCCGGAAGACCCGCGCCTTCAAGTATTTTCGAAATCATCTCATTCGATGCTGCCTGAAACACAGGAGCTGCATATTTTTCGCCAAGAACCCAGCCTGCCCAGCCAAGACTTGCTTCCATGAGCTGCCCAAGGTTCATACGCGACGGAACCCCAAGAGGATTAAGACAAATATCTATGGGCGTGCCGTCCGCCATATATGGCATATCTTCTTCCGGCAGAACCCTTGCCACAACCCCTTTATTTCCATGACGGCCAGCCATTTTATCTCCTTCCTGAAGCTTTCTTTTTGTTGCAATAAGTATCTTTACAACCTCATCAACTCCAGGATTAAGATCATCGCCTTCTGTGCGTTTGAGTCTTTGTATATCTATTACAGTTCCTTCTACTCCGTGGGGAACTCTTAGCGAAGTATCTCTGACTTCTTTTGCTTTTTCTCCAAAGATTGAATTTAAAAGCTTGAATTCCGGAGTAGTTTCTGTTTCAGACTTAGGAGTAACTTTTCCAACCAGAATATAGCCGGATTTTACTGCAGCGCCGATTCTTATAATGCCTTCTTCATCAAGCTGCTCAAGAGCTTTTTCCCCTGTATTTGGAATATCTCTTGTAAGCTTTTCCGTACCAAGCTTTGTTTCCCTTACTTCTATAATAAACTCTTTTATATGAATAGAAGAAAAAGTATCTTCCTTAATCACTTTTTCAGATATTAGAATAGCATCTTCGTAGTTGTAACCATTCCAGGGGAGAAAAGCCACAAGAACATCGCGGCCAAGTGCAAGCTCACCAAAAAATGTGGCAGGACCATCTGCAATAACCTCGCCCTTTGTAATTTCTTGCCCCACTTTTACAAGAGGCTTTTGAGTAAAACAAGTGTCCTGATTTGTTCTCTGATTCTTAAGCAGTTTATAGGTTTCGCTTTTTTTATTTTCGCCTTCTATAATAATTTTTTCCGAACTCACATAAGTTACAACACCAGCTTCTCTTGCTTTTTTTACAACACCGGAGTCATACGCTGTTCTTTCTTCCATTCCTGTACCAACAATAGGAGATTCCGGAAAAAGAAGAGGAACTGCCTGGCGCATCATGTTTGAACCCATAAGAGCTCTGTTAGCATCATCATGTTCAAGAAACGGAATAAGCGATGTTGAAACAGAAATTACCTGCTTTGGAGAAACATCCATATATTGAATCTTGGCAGGTTCTTGTGTTGTATAACTTCCTGCCTTTCTTACAGAAACATGGTCTGAAACAAATTCTCCCTTGCTGCTAATTTGGGCATTTGCCTGCGCAATAAAATATTTTTCTTCATCAATTGCAGAAAGATATTCTACATCTTTTGTAACAATTCCATTAATAACTTTGCGATATGGTGACTCAAGAAAACCATAATCATTTACTTTTGTGTAGTTTGCAAGTGAAACAATAAGACCAATGTTTGGTCCTTCAGGAGTTTCTATAGGACACATTCTGCCGTAATGAGTATAGTGAACATCTCTTACTTCAAAGCCTGCCCTGTCTCTTGAAAGACCTCCTGGTCCAAGAGCATTAAGCCTTCTTTTATGAGTAAGCTCTGCCAGAGGATTAACCTGATCCATAAACTGCGAAAGCTGGCTCGAACCAAAAAACTCTTTTATCGCAGCCACAATAGGCTTAATAGAAACAATATCCTGCGGCTTTATTGTATCGGTTTCTTTTAAAGACATTCTCTCTTTTGCAATTCTTTCCATTCTTACAAAAGCAGTTTTTAAATGATTTGCAAGAAGCTCGCCGACAGAGCGCACTCTTCTGTTTCCAAGATGATCTATGTCATCAACATTTTCTTCTTCTATATACACTTTTATTAAAAAGCGCATAGTATTTATAACATCATCTTTTGTGAGAATCTGATCTTCAACCGGAGGATTGTAATCATATTTTTTGTTTAACTTGTAGCGACCAACTCTTCCCAGATCATATCTTCTGGCAGAGAAAAACATCATTTTAAGATCTTTTTCTGCGCTTTCTACGGTTATGGGTTCTCCGGGAAGAAGAACAGCATAAACAGCAGCGAGCGCCTCTTCTTTTGTGGGCTCATCTGTCGCTGAATCATCTTTCACATATTTAATATCTTCCATCTCAAAACAATTAAGAATTATACTTGAGTGGAGAGAGTTTTCATTTTCAAAGTCTATTATTTCAATTTCTTCTACACCTGAATGAACAAGCTCATCAATATCATGCAGAAGGATTTTTTCTCCGGCACGATAAAGTTTTTTATCCTCATCAAATTCATTTTTTACAAAAATTGCTTTTGTAGTTATAGAACCAATAAGTTTTTCTTTTTCTTCGGCTGTACCGCTTATTTTAACTTTTTTTGTTTTATAAAAAAGCGATATTATCTGTTCACGAGTATCAAACCCCAAAGCTCTTAGGAAAATTGTACCCAGAATTCTTTTTTTTCTGTCTATCTTTGCATATATTAAGTCTCTTTTATGCTCAATCTCAAATTCAAGCCAGGAGCCTTTATAAGGAATTATCCTCGAAGAAAAAACTCCTTTATCATAGGAAAAAATAACACCCGGAGACCTGTGTATCTGGCTTATAACAACTCGTTCTGCGCCATTTACAATAAATGTTCCCCGCTCTGTCATTAAAGGAATATCGCCAATATAAATTAACTTTTGCCGAATCTCGCCTGTTTCCTGAAAAATCAGATTGATTTTCGCCTTAAGGGGGATAGCATATGTTACGCCTTTCTGCTTGCACTCAAACTCGTCGAGTTTAACACCCTCTTCATCCAGAACATACTGCGTATATTCCAAAAGCATATCGCCGTTTGGGCTCTCTATTGGAAAAACACTTTGAAAAACCTCTTCCAAACCTTGCTCAAGCAAAGACTCTCCGTTTTTAAGCCTCTCGCGCTGAAGAAATTTTTCATACGAAGACAACTGAACATCAACAAGTCCTGGAATTTCCATTACTTCCTGATAGTCTTCTCCAATATACCGCCGCTTAATAGCCTTATATCTATCAAGCATTAATCATACCCCCCTGCAACAAACATACCGGCAGCCTTAAACTGTCGGCAAAACTTACACCCCTATAGTTATATAGAGGTGCAATATGAGAAAAATAAGTTGTCTTAAAACAAGAATTATTTAACTTCAACAACTGCGCCAGCTGCTTCCAGCTTTTCTTTAATTGTTTTTGCTTCTTCTTTAGAAACACCTTCTTTAACTTTTTGAGGAGCACCCTCAACCATATCCTTTGCCTCTTTAAGACCAAGACCTGTAATTGCTCTTACTTCCTTAATAATAGGAATTTTCTTGGAATCATCAAATTTCGCAAGAATAACATCAAATTCAGTTTGTTCTTCAGCTGCTTCTGCTGCTGCGCCGCCGCCTGCTGCTGCAGGAGCTGCAACAGCTACCGGAGCTGCTGCTGTAACGCCAAACTTTTCTTCCATTGCTTTAATGAGTTCTGATACTTCAAGAACAGTCATGTTAGCAATTGCTTCTAAAATTTCATCTTTTTTAGCCATATTATCTTCTCCTTATCTTTTATTTCAGCAGTAGCATGGCAAACAGAAGACTAATGCTGAATATTTGTAAAAAGTATAAACTTTTTATTCCCCAAACAAAGGCTTTTGCCTTTTACCGAATTAACCGGGGCTCCACTACCCCGCCGACTTCGTCGCCACCTCTTCGCCAGCGAAGGGGACTTCGAAGCGCTTACTTTCCTTCCTTCTGGTCAGCAACAGCCTGTATTGTTCTAACAAGCTTTTGCATAGGAGCATTAAGAACAAAAACAAGATTTTGTATAGGCGCCTTCATAGTACCCATAAGGCTCGATATAAGCTCCATTTTCGTAGGAAGCTTAGAAAAAGCCTCAAGTTGCTGCATATCAAATATATTGCCGTCTATATAGCCGCCCTTTACCTGCACAGGCGCCTCTTTAGTAAAATCAAAAATTGCTTTCACCGCAGAACTAGCATCGCCTTTTACCATTGCAATCGCAGAAGGACCAACAAGAAGATTATCAAGACCTGCAATACCCTTATTGTTAAAAGCAATTTTTGCATATCTGTTTTTAACAACTTTGTACTCTGTGCTTAATTCTCTTAATTTTCTTCTTAAACCTGTTATTTGCTCTACAGTAAGCCCCCTGTAGTCAGTTACAACAAAATCATTTACATTTTCAATTTTATCTTTTATCTCAGCAACAGCCTCTACTTTGGATGGCTGTACCTTTGTTACATATTCTGCCATATCTCAATCCTTTTACGCAGTCTTAAAATCTACTTTAACGCCTGGGCCCATTGTAGAAGAAACAGCAACTGAAAGGAAAAAATCTCCCTTCGTATCTGCCGGTTTTTTTCTTTCAACCTCAGCAACAACTGCTTTGATATTTTCTACAATCTGATTCACTTCGCTTGAAACTTTGCCTACTGCAAGGTGGAGAACTCCTCCCTTGTCAGACCTGAATTCAACACGACCCTTTTTAAGTTCAGACAACGCTTCTTTTATATTAAAAGTAACTGTTTGCGTTTTCGGGTTAGGCATTAGCCCCCTTCTTCCAAGAACAGGACCAAGCCGGCCAACATCTTTCATCATATCCGGCGTAGCAACAGCAACATCAAAATCAAGCCAGCCGTTTTTGATTTTTTCAACAAGATCAACATCTCCGACGTACGCAGCTCCGGCAGCTTTTGCTTCTTCTGCTTTATCGCCTTTTGCAAAAACAAGAATCTTCTTTTCGCCCGTAAACTGATGAGGCAGAACAAGAGTATCTCTTATGCCCTGAGCTTTTTTAAGCTTAAGCCTGATGGAAACTTCAACAGTTTCATCAAATTTTGCAAAAGCAACTTTTTTAACAATCTTTACAGCTTCTTCATAGGGATAGAACGCTGTTTTATCATATTGCTTTACTGCTTCGAGGTATTTTTTCCCCTTCTTCATGCTTCCACCTCCACGCCCATGCTTCTTGCAGTCCCTGCTATAATTTTCATTGCTGCATCAACATCGTTTGCATTTAAATCCGGCATTTTTGTTTCCGCTACTTTCTGTAAAGCTGCTTTTGACATTTTTGCAACTTTTGCTTTGTGCGGCTCTGCAGAACCTTTTTCTATGCTGCATGCTTTTTTAATTAAAACAGCAGCAGGAGGTGTTTTTGTGATAAACGTAAATGTTTTATCACCATAAACTGTAATAACAACCGGAATTGTAAGCCCTGGCTCCAAATTTTTTGTTCTGTCATTAAACTGCTGAACAAACTGCGGAGCGCTAACGCCATGAGGACCAAGTGCGGGTCCTACAGGAGGCGCAGGAGTCGCTTTTCCGGCCGGAACCTGTAGCTTAATAACAGCTATTATTCTTTTTTTGGCCATTTATTTCTCCAAAATGTGGTAAAGCGTTTCCCATGAGGGTGCCCGTCTCACAAAGTCACGGTTACCTTGTAACCGACTTTGCGGACGGATAGCATTTTTTCGCTTAAAAGCTGCAAAAATGCGCCAAGCTAAAGTTGCTTGTCAGTAATGTGTCTACATTATTGACAACCTCTCATTTGAAAACTCCCATCGTTAAACGGTAAAACTTACCGAAAAAAACAAATTATTTTGATAATTATCAGAATAAAAGGTATTACGTGCAAAGCGACCGCAGGGCTTGCCCTGCGCCCACCGCGCCTTTGGCGCGGATTCCGCTGCTTGCAGCGAGGTACGCTCACGCGAACCTTTTGTTTACCTCCTCGCTCGACCATGTGCAAGCTTCGCTTGTCCGCGGTTCTCGCTTCATCGGTAAATAAAAAATAATTTTATCTTTTATATCTGCTCAACTTGTGCAAAATCAACTTCTACAGGCGTTGCTCTTCCAAAAATGCCTACAACTACTCTTAACTTTCCTTTTTCGGCATTAACTTCATCAATTTTTCCTGTAAAAGTATCAAACGGACCGCCAATAATCTTGACTGATTCCCCAACATTAAATACTTGTTTAGATTTAACGTGCCTTGAAGCTTTAAGCTCTCCTGTTTTCTGTAAAATTGCTCTCATTTCGTCGGGAGAAATTGGGCTTGGCTTTAAGCTCCCCAAAGCTCCAACAAAACCTGTTACGCCCTTGATCTTCCTGATTTCTGCGCATACATTTTTCCAGCCTTTATCAGGCAAATTCATTTCAAGCAATATATATCCGGGTAAAAATTTTCTCGAAGTGATTTTCTTTTTACCATCTTTTATTTCAACAACTTCCTCTGAAGGAGTTTTTATATCGATAATATATTCGGAGAAGTTCTGATCTGTCATCAACTTTCTTATATGTTTCTCGATTCTGCCCTCATAACCTGAGTAAGCGTGAAGAACATACCAACCTTTTACCATTTATATCCCATACCCTGTTTGCCTTCCCTATGGCTAGAAAATAATATCCATTCCTATAATTAGCAAGAAATCTACAGCGCCAAGAAACAAAGAAATAATAACTACCGAAACAATAACTACTTTCGTAGATGCAGCAATATCAGCTCTGCTGGGCCAAACAACTTTTCTAAGCTCAGAGTAGCTTTCTTTAAAAAAAAGTCCAATTTTGGCAATTTTACCCATTTTTTTCATAAAAACTCCTGTTCCCGCATATCGAGCAGATTCCAAAACATCGACTTGCGGCACATATTGAAATTTATACAGGCCAGGCAGGATTCGAACCTGCAACATTCGGTTTTGGAGACCGACGCTCTAGCCGTTGGAGCTACTGACCTAAAACTTTATTTAATTTTGGTTTCTTTATGCACAGTGTGCTTTCTGTCAAACTTGCAAAACTTACTAAATTCAAACTTTGCCTGTGAATTTTTTCTATTTTTAGAAGTTGTATAGTTTCTTCTTTTACATTCAGTACACTGCAGAGCAATAAGCTCTACATTTCCCTTTTTTTTAGATGCCATACTAGAATCCCCTAAGTTTATGGATTAACCGGCAAACCGGTATTTCGTAATTTTGAGCCCTCGACCGGACTTGAACCGGAGACCCCCTCCTTACCATGGAGGTGCTCTACCGACTGAGCTACAAGGGCATACCTGTCCCGACAAGTCGAACGGAGAACGAGAGCAAAGAGTAACAAATTTGAAAATTTTTGTCAATAAGATTATATAATATTTTAAAATATATATTTTGGCGTAATTTTTTTCCATATCCAAAAATTACTTTTTTCACTCCAGAGTTCGTCCGGGGCCAATCACCGACTACAAAGAATTTGCAAAAAGCTCAAACTTGCGCAAAATATCAGAATAATCTTCAAAGAGCTTACAGAACCCGGAATAAGCTTTTGCATCAGGCGTATAGACATCTTTTATACGCACCATTTCCTGCGATGCTTGCGTCAGGGAGTTGTATACGCCAAGTCCTGTAAATGCAACGCACGCACACCCTATAAGCTCGCTATCCTTTACCTCTGGGGCAAGCAGTTTTTTTCCTGTCATATCTGCTTTTACCTGGTTCCACAAAGGGATTTCCGCCTGTCCGCCGGACAGCCTTATTTCTTCCACAGCAAGAGAATGTGATTCCATAATTCTTATAACCTCGCATACAGAAAAACCAATTGCTTTTAAAACAGCAGCACCTGCTTCCGGCATTACCTCAAGCCCTGTGAATGCGCCGTTGTTATACTTCCACAAAGAATTTCTTCCCAGATCCGGACTGCAGCATTGCGAAGCAGGTTGCGTCCCGGCGCAGTGGCAAAGTGCCCCTTGTGAGTACGGACGCAGTGCCTTGGCGCGCCGCGAAACGTGCAAAGCACGTGCAAAGCGAGCGCTGGGTAAAAAATAGAGCGAGTCGTCATTGTGTATAACCTTAGATATTTCCCCAATAAGTTCTGAATAAGACTTTTCTTCCTGTCCTGATATTTTTTTAAACCAGCTAAAATTTTTTCCGGAAGAATCAATTACTCCGGAAACATTATAAAAATCTTCTATTATATGCGGTAGTATTCTAAGGGTATCTGCTTTTACATTTTTTTTTGTGCAATAATTAATACCCTCTGAAGTTCCTGCCCTATCGCAGACAGCTCCTTCAAAAAGCGCGCCTGTTCCCAAAAGAGCCATAAGGTAATCGCTGGCTCCGGCAAACACAGGAATCCCTTTTCGCAAATAAAATTCCCTGCTGCTTTTTTCGGAGACATAACCCACAAGATTCCCGGCAAATACAAATTGCGGAAAAAGAGTAAGCTCAAGCCCTGCTTTTTTTATGGAATCTTCTGTCCATATATAAGGAGTAAATTCTTTATTCGGAAGCGGTTCTTTTAATTCTCCTGTCAGCAAATAGGGAAAAAAGCCGGATAGCGTAAGAAAGCAAGAAACATTCGCATAAATATCTTTTCTGTTTTCTTTATACCAGGCTATTTTGGGAAGAAAAAAAGAAATGTTATCGGCTATATCAGTTTTTTTATTATCGAGCCACAATAGAGACTCGGCCATATAATTGCCGTCCCGGCATATAGGTATCACAGAAGGGCCGCTTCCGCTAAAAACAACTGCTTCTGCTTTTTCGAGCAGCGGGAGCTCTTTTAGCGCTTTTTTAAGGGAATTAACCCAAAAATCAGTTTTCCAGTTATAAATATCTCCGCCAATTTCTTCGTAGCGAATTTTCCGGTACGATGCAAGAATTCCTTTTTTATCTATTATACCGGCTTTTATCGAAGAGGTTCCAATATCAACGCCTGCAACATGGACGTTGCGCCCGGCGCAGCGACAGAGATGTCGCAATGAAGCGCCGGGAAGAACTTTATAAGCCATAAGAAAAAGTAATTTGAGGGTCGCTTAACAGGCGCTGAATTATTTCGCTGTTGTCAATCAATGGAGTTAAAGTTCTCTGCTGATGCAATCTTGAAATAACACGGGCAAAGAGGTTTGATATCGGGGCGCTTACATACCACTCTTTTGCGTAAAGCGCATCTGTATGATACACGGCATTTGTTCCTATTACTTTATCGAAGTAACCGTCTCTGTAAGCTTTATCAAAATTTTCAATAGCATTGCCTGTAAAAAGCGGAAGGCTTATTGCGCAAATAATTTTTTCTGCGCCAAGTTCCCGAAGACGCCGCATTGCTTCAATCATTGTTCCGCCGGTCCCTACCATATCGTCTGCCATAAAAACTGTTTTTCCCTTTACATCTCCCAGCAGCTTCATCTCTGTAATATTGCTTGCTTTTGCATCGCTGGAAATTTTGGAATAGTCTCTTTCTTTGTAAAGCATGGCAAGCGGTTTTTTGAGGTTATCAGCAAAAAACTTGTTTCTTTCAACAGCTCCTGAGTCAGGCGAAACAATAACTAAATTTGATTTCTCTACATCAATAAAGTTAAAAAGCATTTTTATTATCTGATATGATGCATGAAGATCTTCCATTCTGCACTTGTTAAAACAGTTTTCTATTTCTTTGGAGTGTATATCTAGAGTGATTATTCGGGCGACTCCCATGTTTTCGATTATTCTTCCAAAAAGAGCTGCTGTAAGAGCTTCTCTTCCTTTGCGTTTATGCTGGCGCGCATACGGATAAGCAGGCACAACAACAGATACAAAGCTTGCTCCGGATTGTATTACTGCATCAATTGTCGCAAACAGCATAAAAACATGGTCGTTTACAGAGAGTTTATGTTCTTTGCCGTCCTCATTTATATCTATGCCATAATGATTTTCAACATCCTGGACAATGTAAACATCCATTCCTCTTACAGATTTTTTTATATCTGCTTTGTATTCGCCATTGGCAAATCTTGTATATTTTACAGGAACTTTAAACTCAGGGACTCGATATTTTTCAATATCCGGATATCTATTGAGATCTTCCCAAAGATTGGCATTTTGAATATCTTTTAATAAATTGATCTTTCTTTCGATCTCATTTTTTTCAATTCCATACGTTTTTGATATAAGATCAATATGCTGCTGGTGTTTGCGGCTGTAATATCTCTTAAGATTGTGAACAATATCATTCGTAAAATGATCCGCCCCCGGACAACCAATAATGCCTAGATTCATTGGCCTTGAAAAATACATTTTTTACCTCAGCTTGTGTGGTCATTAGTTTACTTTGATAAAACACTAATTCAAATCAGAGTAAATAGTATAGCAAATAATTGTATGGATTACAAACAAAAACGAATGAAAAAAACTCTTTTTTGCGCAAAATTTGATAAAAAAGTTACTCCTGGTTTTCATCAGGATATTTAAATACTTTCCCTTCGCTGTTTTTTAGATAATAAAACCCGTTCTCTCTTTTTACAATAGAATTTCTGTCGAGCATAATTTTTCCGCCGCCGTCCGGAAGGTCGACGGCAAGAAGCGGGAGCGAAAGGCTAGACATTTCTGTTTTTAATTCTTCCATGATTTCTATGCCCTGCATAAGGTTTGTCCGAAAATGCGAAGTGCCTGCTGCAATATCTCCCTGAAAAAAGTAGTACGGCTTTACAGAAATCGAAACAAGTTTGTAGAAAAGCTCTTTAAGCTGATCTTTCAAATTGTTTATTCCGCGCAGCAGAACTGTTTGATTAAAAACAGGTATCCCGGATTTTACCAGCAAATCAATAGCTTCGCTGTTCTGTTCAGCGACTTCATCTGAATGGTTAAATTGCGTAAAAATATAGAGCGGCCGGTATTTTTGTAAATTATTTACAAGCGCACTGTCGATTCTTGATGGCAGGACGACCGGGACTCTTGTGCCTATTCTTATTACGATGTTTTTCGATACTTCTCTTATTGATTTGCAAAGGTACTCAAGAAGGCTGTTGTCGAGCACAAGCGGGTCGCCGCCGGAGATTAAAACTTCTCTAATATTTTTGTTGGCTTTTAGGTAGTCAGTTAAGGTTTTTATCTCTGCTTTAGTTGGGGCTTTGACCTGGGTTTTGTCGAGATACCGCCTAAAGCAGTGGCGACAGTAAAGCGCGCATTGGCCTGTGGCAATAAAAAGGACTCTATCGCGGTACCTGTGGATTATTCTGTCCGAAATTGAGAATTTTTTATCGCAAAGCGGGTCTGTTTTTTCGTAGTCAAGTATTTTAAGCTCTTGTACTGATGGGACAAATTGTCTGCGAAGGGGATTTTCTGCACTGCTGCTTTTGCTGGAATTTTCTTTTGGGGTATTTGTACTGATGCTTTTCCGGCTTTTTGCGCTATTCGCTGCGAGTTGCAGATAAAAAGTTGTTGTTGCAATTCGCTCTAAATTAAAGTTGCTTTCTATATAAGATATTTCTTCTTTGGTAAAAAAAGAGAGCTCTTTAAGTTTTTGATAAGTCAAGATTTCATGTTCCAAAAAAGTCATAAATCACGCTGGGGCGCTCTATTTTGCCTATCTATTAGTATTCTCATATTCTTGAGCCGTGATGGAGTCGAACCATCGACCCGCAGATTAAGAGTCTGCTGCTCTACCAGCTGAGCTAACGGCCCCAGATTATTCAAATATACACTAGCAGAATATTGGATAAGTTTCAAGTAATAAATAGATAGCGCTGTCAAGCAGTTTTAACAAAAACAGCTTGTGCAAAGAAATGTGTCTTACGCCCGGCAGGAGTCGAACCTGCGACCTGCGGATTCGAAGTCCGACGCTCTATCCAGCTGAGCTACGGGCGCTCAAAAAATTGGGTGGATGACGGGACTCGAACCCGCAACAACCAGAACCACAATCTGGTGCTCTACCTTTGAACTACACCCACCATGATTTTTGTATGTTTATAATGGATGATTTGCACTTTTTTGTCAAGAAACCTGTGATTAATTCTTGTGCTTATGCAAAGAACCAATTGTTAGCAAAATTTCGATGGATAGCCCGAACACTATTTTTTCCCTTCGTCTTCCTGTTCTTTTAGGGCTTTAACCAGCTTGATGGCAAGACTGCGGCTTTTGGGACTAAGTTTGTCAGCTATATCAATCAAAAGCCGAATATCCGGCGATAGAGAAAAAATAGTTTTTTGTTGTTTTTGATTTTCCTCTCCGGTAATAAGATATTCAACAGATACCCCCAGAGCGCGGGCGATTTTTACTGCATTTTCGGCATTGGGAATAGCATTATGCGTATTAAGATAATTATCCAAAGTATGTCTTTTTATTCCTGTTATTGCAGAAAGTTCCTTTACCAAAATCCCCGAGTAAATTAACTCTGATTTTAAATTCTCTTTAAATCCCATGAAATTACAGATTAGCTAAAAAAGGATAATACAATATTGACATTATTCTTTTTTACATGATATAAAACGACATTAGTCTTTTTTAGGCAAACAACGCGGAAAGTATGTAAGTTTACACAGGTTTCCAAGAATTTAAATAGGTTAAAACCATGTTTTACTAAATTTTTCGGCTTTTTTGCCTTGTCCGCCCTTGTGGGTGGTTAATCAGCTATGACACGCTTTCCCAAAAAGAAGGCGATGTGTCATAAAAAGGAGTTTTTCTATGAAGAAGGGTTTTAAGTTATTTGGATTTTTTGCTTTTGTAACATTTATTGCTTTTTTGTTTACAGGGTGTGCGACTGCTGCTCCCGGCAGGCAGGTTGTTAATGAGGGAGAATTTAGCAGGCAGGTTATTATTCCTGCAAAAGATTTTGAGTCCCGGGGGCTTGTATTCACAGAAATAGAATATAGAGTCACTTCCAGAGCAGGCCGTAGCGGTGAAACCACCGGAGAAGCGTTTACATACCAGGCTTTGCTTAGAGAAGCGCAAAGACTCGGAGCAGATGCCATTATAAATGTTACCATCGACAGAATAATAACCAAGTCAGCAGAGCGCGGAGTAACCACAACAGTTCATCGCTATTTAGGAACTGCGCTGGCAATAAGGTACACAACTGCACTAAGGAATACTATTACAACAACTACTGTTCCGGGCGGCACTGTTACCACAACAAGTGACCAGTTTATTGTAAACAACGATAGCAGCCCCAAGCAGCGAGCAACTCCGCAAGCAAATGCTCGAGAGCGGCGAAACAGAAGATAATAAAAGGAAGCTTATTTAGATGAAAAAGATAGTATTGGTTTTAATATTTTTACTGGTTGCAGCATCTCTCTTTGCAGATATTCAGGTTGGCGGCGCTTTTGGGCTTAATCGCAACTCTCATTTCGAGTGGGAATCATCTTCCAAAGCAGGGTTTGAAGTAGGCGCATTTGCAAATATATATCTAAGCAGAATATTTTCTATACAGCCAGAATTTAATTTTATATATTTTAGAGTCGGGCGCGAGATATGGATGGGTGGCTTGCAGAACGGTACAGCTACATATAGATTCTTTGAAATTCCTGTTCTTGCGAAATTTAATTTTGGGGATTTTAGTGTTTTCCTTGGTCCGGCAATGCAAATTATACTTGGGGATATAAACGTCGAATGGAACGGTGGTAGCTCCAGCTTCCCTCCATATAACAGGTCAGTGTTTGGAGCTATTGCTGGTATAGGCTATGCGCTTCCTGTGGGTAATGGGGATCTTATTTTTGATTTAAGATTTAGGCTCATAGGCACCCATGAGCGTTATCATGCGTTTCCCTCTGGCTCCACCATAGGGTTTCGCGTAGGCTATGCTTTTTGGCTTTGGTAATATTTCGCCCCGCGTACTTAAGCGGGGCTTTTTTTAGAATTTGCCGCACCTAATATACAAGAATTTATAGATACTTTCTACTCCTTCCCCGCAGCGACAAAAAGGTAAGTGCTTTTCCACTTTATCTCTTTATCCGGCAGGGTTTTTAATGCCTGCTCCTTTACCCTCTCATACAAATGCCCCTCGACCAAAGAAAGAAGAATCGAGCCATAACTTTCCAGCGACTCGTCAAACCATTTTTCTACGTCGTTTTTATTTATAACACGGGTTTCAAACCACTCTTTTTCCCTGAATTTTATTTTTTTAAACCCTGTTTCATGGAGCACTTTTTCCAGCCCCTCTGTATCCAGATATATTCCATATTTGCTTTCTTCATAAACAGTTTTTTCTGCATTCAAAAAAATATCAAAATCACCTTCTTCAAAAACAGTCCTGTCCAAAAATTGCGATATTCTCGAAGATTTTGATGCCAGGTTTTCTGCAAGCGAAATTCTGCCTTTTGCATCCAAAAGAGCAAACAGCCTCTCTGATATTTGCTTGACATTGCTCTGTTTTAAAAACAGATTTCGCCCCGCTATAATATCATAGATTCCGGTTTCTTTTTCGTTACGCAAGTAATCTGCGGGGCTTTCGTTAATCAATATTGGTTTTTCTGTTTTCTCGGTATATATCGAGTGCTTGTCGATAATTTCTATGTCGCGTTTGTCGTTATTTACATAAAACACTCCGCCTTCCGGCACATGCCTTATTGCTTCCCAGATTAAAAGCCCCCTGTCGCGGCTGGTTATCAGAATTCTGTCGTGACGGTTTATATTAACCTGCGAGAAAATTCTTTCACGGACAGCAGATAAAATTATATTTTTATTGTCTGAGATTCGTTTATACCATTCATCTTTCTTTTTATCCGGAGGAGAAAAGGTCAGGGTTTCCTGGCTAAAATCATCTCTTTCCATTTGGGCTTCTATTTGCGCTTCTCTTCTGCGGAAAATATCTTTCTTTAGTTCTGCTTCAAAACCTATGTCGCCCGGCTCATAAAAAACTTTGCCCTTTAGAGCATCGGGTAAATACTGCTGCGCAACCCAGCGCTCTTTGTAATCGTGCGGGTAGAGATAATTCTTGCCGTGACCAAAACTTTCTTTGTCCCTGGAAGAGTCCTTTATGTTAGCCGGTACTTCCATGTGCTTTTCTTCTTTTATTGTTTTAAGTGCATTAAAAATCGCCAGAACAGAATTTGACTTTTTTGTGCACGCAAGATACAGAGCAGCTTCGGAGAGAATAATCTGCCCCTCCGGCATTCCAATGCGCTCAAAAGCCTGAGCTGCCGCATTGGCGACTACAAGCGCATTGGGATCCGCAAGCCCTATGTCTTCGGCTGCAGAAATAGTCAAACGCCTTAGTATAAACTTTGGATCTTCACCTGCATCAAGCATTCTTGCAAGCCAGTACAAGGTTGCATCCGGGTCAGAACCTCTTATTGATTTTATAAATGCACTTATAATGTCAAAATGATAATCTCCTTCTTTGTCATAAAGAAGAACTTTCCGCTGTATACTGTCTTCTGCTGTCTCCATGCTTATATATATTATTTCGCCATCCGGCGGTGGAAATTGTTTTGGCGTTGTCTCGATTGCAAGCTGGAGAGCATTGTAGAGGGTTCGGGCATCTCCGTTTGCAATGTCTGCAATATGTTCGAGCGCCCCTTCTTCAAATACTACTTTATATTTGCCATATCCTTTTTCTTTATCTGCAAGGGCTCTTGCTGCTGCTTTTAGGAGATTTTCTTTTGAAAGCGGCAGAAGCTGAAATATTCTGCTTCGGCTAACGAGCGCAGAGTTTACCTCGTAAAAAGGATTCTCTGTTGTTGCTCCTATCAGTATAAATGTTCCGTTTTCAACCCAGGGAAGCAAGGCATCCTGCTGAGCTTTGTTCCACCTGTGAACTTCATCTACAAAAAGTATTGTTTTTTTGTCATGCAATTCGAGCCGCTTCTTCGCTTCGATAATTTCATCTCTTATCTCTTTTACGCCGGATAACACAGCATTGATGGTAACAAATGCGCTCTTTGTTGTTTTTGCAATAATCTGGGCAAGGGTTGTTTTTCCTGTCCCGGGCGGACCGTAAAAAATAAGAGATGAGAGCTGGTCTGCCTGAATTGCCCGGCGCAAAAGCCTGCCTTTTCCTACAAGGTGTTCCTGCCCTATAAAATCATCAAGGGTTTCGGCGCGCATTCTTGCTGCAAGGGGAAATTCTCTGTTATTTATTGAAGATGAAAACAAATCCATGCTTTCCATAATATACCAAATTATATACTAAATTGGAAAAAATTGTGTCTACAATAATAAATCAAACTATTTTTTTTGATATTTATAGAATGTTGAATAAAATATGAGGTATAATAATTATATGGAAAAAACTGATAATCTTAAATGGGTAGAGAAAAAAAAAGAAGTTATAAAAGATTTTAAAATATTTAGCGCTTGTGAAGTTACAAGCACTGCGCCGGATGGCAGGGAAAACACTTTTGTCCGGCTTGATTCCCCGGATTGGGTAAATATTGTATGTGTTGTAAAAGATAAAAACAACGAGGACGCTTTTTTAATGGTAAGGCAATATAGACATGGCAGCAATTCTATAACAATGGAATTTCCCGCAGGACTCGTGAATAATGGCGAAGAGCCGGTAATTGCAGCCCAGCGGGAACTTCTCGAAGAAACCGGGTACAGTGCAGAAAAATTTGTCCTCATTGGGTCAATAAAGCCGAATCCTGCTTTTATGAGCAATACTTCCTACACATATTTTGCTGTTAATCCTGTAAAATCAACTGAACAATCTCTTGATGAAGATGAACTTATAGATGTTAAGATAATTCCTGTAAAAGAGTTTGAAAATAAGATGGGAACAGGCGAATATGTGAATGCAATAACAATTCTTGCATATCTCTGGTATGATAAAAGGATGAAATAGTCGAAGTTGTCCAATTTGACAACTCCATAAAACCGATCACTTTTTTAAAATATTTTTAAGAAAAGACAAAACTTCTGCACCTGTTGGCGGGCAGCCGGGGCAAAAGGAATCAAACCCCGAAGCACACTGCCCCACACCCACTTTGCCTCCGGCTCCGGCTGGTTTTTGTGCTCTAAACCCCTGCCCTATATTTACTTGCCCCAACTGCTCTTGCTCAGACCTGCTCATTCTGGAGAGGGCAAAAATCAATGCAGCGTAACAGGCGCTGCACGCCCCGGCTTCGTTTATCGAACTTGAAAGCTGTTTTACTTTCCCTTGGGGCTGCGGACGTGGCAGCGCCGGAACAGCGGAGTTTTGGTTGAGTTCCCGAATTTGAGCGGGACCTGCAGAGCCCACACCCAGCTCTTCTGCAAGACCTATGTAGGGGATGTCGCTTACCTTGTAACCCATAAGCTCTGCAACCCAAGCATCGCAAAGTACCGGGTCTCTGGCTCCAAACATTCGGCCTGAATATACAGGGTTTCCGCCTTCTTCAAAATCAAGGTCTCCGCAAATACCATCAACTACTATAAAATCATTGCGAACTGCTGTATTAAGAAGGGCAATTGGTTTGGTAAGGCCAAGGGTATGAAAGCGTTGCTTTTCCTTGTCGCTTATAATGCCTTTGTTGTTCTTGAGCGCGCAAGTTAACTTGGTTTGGCAATGTCCCTTCATCACCGGTAAATTGATCATAAAATCCAGGTTTAGGGCGCTTTTACATATTTCTATTTCTAAACCTTTACAAATTACAACTTCGCAAGAGTCTTTTTGTGTGTCAATAAGCTGAACCCCTGTTTCTTTTGCAAGAGAAGTGTATCCGCAGGCAGAAAAAGCTTTTGAGGTTGAATCCCCTACCCACGAGCCTTCCAGAATAACTATATTATTAAAACCGTTTTTTTGAAGATATGTTATGAGCCCTTTGCTCTGTGTGCGCGCTCTCGCTGGAAGATAGAGAATGAGCACAATAATGTTTTGAAGAATCACGGCTATAACCTTGAACATAATTTCGGTCATGGACAGGAGCATGCCAGCGAGATGTATTGCTTATTGAATTTGCTTGCTTTTTTGTTTCATGGGATATTGTCGTACACAGATGAACTGTACGGCAGGGCTCGCGACCGCCATGGCCACCGGACAGAGTTTTTCATTCATCTGCGTGGTGGGCTGTGGTATGTCCTTCACGATAGCTGGGATTCTTTCCTCATATGTGTTGCCGGCGAGGAGCCTGGGTAGCTGTAGCAGCCATACATGATATCTGTTTTTACCAGACTCGTTTTGCATAAGGCTTGAAAGGGATACCTATGCTTTTACGCTTTTCTGCATGGGTTTTTGTTGCACAGAAATTCGCAATTCTCAGTTTTGCCATTGCATTTGATGGTGTGGGCTGACTAATTTTCCCCTGAATAGTTTGCCAATGGGGCTCTGTAAAAGTTATAAAAACATACTTTTTCTAAATTCCGAATTGCTGATGGTAAGATGCAAAATATTGATATTTTTTGCAAATATATCTACAATGCTTTAACTTTAGGAAGACGAATTATGATTAAAAAAGCATCGAAATTTTTCAAAATAGTATTGGTTTTACTGGTATCCTTAGGGCTTGCAGGCTGCACAAGACGTGTGGTGATTTACAACTGGGAAGATTTTGAACCCACAGGCCGTGCAAGGAGAATAGAAATTCACAACTGGGAAGGTTTTAAGCCAATAGGTCGTGATGAATGGTTAGCCCGTGCCAACTATGCACCGCCGCCGCAAGATCAGCCGCTTTTGGAAAGTATAGTCGCAAGACCGGACAGGCGCGGCGGCACTTTCCACATCGCCAATATAGGAGACGTGCGCACTTTTAACTTAGTAGTTGGAACACGCGAAGCTGACTCAGGCGGACTTTTGGGCAACTTAATGACGCCTTTAACTTACTTTTGCCCGGTTACCAGAGAACAATTGCCTTGGGCAGCGGAAAGCTGGGAAATTACCGAACTTGAAAACGGCGGCGTAAAAATACTATATACCTTGCGTGATGATTTATTCTGGACATACCTTGATGGCAGGCAAGTGCCTGTAACCAGCGATGACTTTATATTCTGGTACGATACGATTAACGGCAATCCTGCCTTTAACACAATCGCCGGGCCAGGTCAGTGGGTATTGATGCCCGACGGCACGTCTGTACGCACTACTATTCACAGAGTAAGCGATCGGCAGTTTTATTTTATTAGACCTCAGCCTCACTGGAATTTGCCCTGGGCTACCAATGAAACTGTAGGTCCTCGCCACATCTATGAGCCTCTCTACGTGAAAGGCGGGGTTGCGGCTGTCAACGCTGCCTTTACTATAGCTCACGATCCGCGCCTAATACCATCAATGGGACCTTTTCATATTGTCGAATATATGCCAGGGCAAAGGATAACCCTTCAGCGCAACCCAGGTTTTTTTGATTCTGATTCAATCCATATAGAGCATATTGTTGTCCACATTATTCCGGAGTTGGCTACCCAATGGCTGATGTTCAGAAGCGGACAGCTTGATGCTATTGGCGCAAGACCAGAAGATCTCATAGATATGATAGTTGGTCAGAGCAGCGCCGTTACCGGCTGGACTGCCTTTAGCAATCGCGGTAACTCAGCGACAGGTACTTTGTGGACATTCAACCAGAACTCCGTTAACCGCGGAACACCGCAGTACGAATGGTTTAACAGGCGCGAATTCAGGCAAGCCATGAGCAGCCTGGTCAATCGGGAGCGTATTGCCAGCCAGGTTTCGCGCGGACTTGCCGTACCTACATCAAGTTTTAGGGCGATTAGCCACCCTCATTTTAACCCGGATATTGTTTTGCCTTGGGATTTTTGCCTTGATAGAGCTGTGAAGTTACTGGAAAGCATTGATATTAGGCGCGATGACCAGGGAGTAATGCGGGATTGGGAAGGCAGACCAATTGAATTTACTCTTGCCATTCCTGCTGCTGTTGCTGCCACCTCAGATACGGCAATCATAATTGCCTCTACTGCCGCTCAAATTGGAATTAACATTACTGTCAGCCCGCTGGATTTTCAGCTTTTGGTGAATCAACTTACAGAAACTTTCGACTGGCAATCTTTGATAATTGGTGTAACCCAACCGAGCTTGCCAGGCTCAGGCACAAATGTCTGGCAGTCGCATGGTAACTTGCACATGTGGTATCCTTTTCAGGAAACACCTGTAAATGAGTGGACCCGCCGTAAAGATTATTTGTTTAATGCCGAATCACGCGAGATGAATCCTGTACGAAGACAGGAAATCTCTGATGAGTTTGAACGCCTATTGCAGGAAGAAATGCCCCTGATATATCTTAATCGAGGGATAGCATTTCTTGCTGTAAATAACCGCTGGGACATGACAAACTTTTTTTTCGATGCCTCTGCTGCGACTATTGTAACGAGCCTGGGTGGATTTGGTCAAAGCAGTCCAACTGCAATTCCGCGTATGTGGCTGCGTAAAGGAGGAGAGTGATTTTTATTCAAGTGATTAACTGGTTAAGGCTTGCGGCTTTTACCGTTGCAAGACCGTTTATTGCCTTCAAGAAAAAGATGCCGCTCTTCTCATACATAATAGGGCGATTCTTTTTAATGCTGGCAATGTTGTTTGTCCTGGGCTTTGGTATCTTTGGACTAATGGCTCTTATCCCGGGCGACATTGTATCACAGGTAATGATGCAGCAGTTATTGACCGGAGACGGCTCGCCAATGGCTGCGGAAATAACCGCAGAATGGGCGGAACAAATGCGCTCTGAACTGGGTCTTGATCAGCCTTTTTATGTTCAATATTTTAGGTGGCTGCGAAATGTTTTGGTATACCGTGATTTGGGTGTAAGCCTTATTACACAAGCGCCTGTTTCCTTTTTAATTGCCAGCAGGCTTGCAAACACCGTAGTCCTTGCCTTAATAAACTTGACTATGGTTACTGTATTTTCGTTCCTGCTGGGCGTTTATTTTTCTTCCAAAGCCGGAAAAAACTCCGACTTGGCGATTCAGTTTATAGCGCTTTGTTTTCACAGTTTCCCTGGAATGTTGTTTTTGATTTTAGCGCAAATGTTTGCTGCTGCGACAGGTTGGTTTCCTTTAACGGCGTTCCCTCACTTTACTTTTGCAAGCGACCCGCTTGCCTTTATCTTTGCATATATTCACTTTACCTTTTTACCGTTGTTTTCCATGTTTTTGATGGGCGTGGGCGGCACTTTAAGGCGTGTAAGGGCAGCTATGCTTGACGAGCTTGGCAAGCCGTACATAATAGCCCTGCGCTCTCGCGGCATTGCCGAGTGGAGAGTTTATCTTTGTCACGCTTTTAGAAACACATTAAACCCTTACATTATTTCCATGGCTACAATGCTGGGGGCGATTTTTGGCGGAGCGTTAATTTTTGAAATAATCTTTGCGTATCCAGGTATGGGGCAGTTAATTTTTGCTGCAGTAAGACAGCAAGATGTCAATTTGGCAATGGCAAGTTTGATGGTAATTTCGGCGCTTAACCTGATTGGTATGCTTATAAGTGATATTTTGGTTGCCGTTATTGACCCGCGCGTGCGCTACGGTAAGGAGGACTAAGTGAAAAGGTTTTTTGTATATCTTAAAACTAGACCTGTCGGCATGGCCTCACTTATAGTATTGATTCTCATGTATATCATGATGATTTTTGCCGAGTTTATCGCGCCTTACAACCCAAGAACAGCGTTCCCCTACAGTTATCACCCGCCTAACGTGCGTTTTGTAAACAGCCGGTTGCAAGCCCAGGAACACAGGGTTATTGATACAGTAGCCTGGCAATACGGAGCTGTCGGCAACAGTTTTACTCCCATTCAGTTTTTGGGCAAAGGCGAACGTACTTATTTGTGGGGCTTCATTCCAATGGAACGCAGGCTTTTTGTTTCCAGCGACCCGCAAATGCCGGTTTTTTTAATGGGAGCCGACATTTTGGGGCGTTGCATCTTTTCGCGAATTGTTCACGGCTCGCGCATTTCGATGATTATCGGCTTTGTGGCGATAGCCATCTCAACATTGATAGCGATGCTGTTAGGCGGTATAGCCGGATTTTTTGGCGGAAAACTGGACTCAATTATTATTCGCAGCGCCGAATTTATAATTTTGATACCCGGCTTGTATCTCATTTTGTTTATTCGTTCTATGCTTGGCGTTGACATGAGCCCGGGGCAGCTTTTCATGTCTATCACTTTAATTTTGGCGTTTACTGCCTGGCCTACCGGAGCAAGGCTTTATCGCGGCATGATCCACAGTATAAAACGCGAAGATTTTGTGCAAAATGCCAAGTTAGAGATGATTCCAAGTTTCGTTATTATATTTAAGTATTGTATTCCGCACATAGCCAGCATAATTATTGTAGTTACAGTGCTTGGTATTCCGTCAATGGTTATGACCGAAGTAATATTGTCTTATCTGGGACTTGGCATTCAGGACCCGTCAGTAAGCTGGGGCTCGCTCATTAACCGCGACATTACCACTATCAGTAATCTTCGTAATTTTCCCTGGCTCTTAAGCCCGATGTGGTTTTTGATAGCTTTTGCTTTTAGCTTTAACTTTTTAGGCGATGCCTTGCGCGATTACCTTGACCCGTTCCACACACGCAAAACATTAGACTTTAACAAGTTTTTGCCAAAGAGATTCCGCAAAAAGGTTAAAGAAGTTGTCGCTTGCGAACATGATGCTTCGGTTGATGCTCCCATTACAGGCAGCGGCGCAGAGCCCCTGCTCGAAGTAAAAAACCTGAAAGTAAAGTTCAGACTATTACGGGGAGCCGAAACGCTGGTTAACCAAGCTGTGCGCGGCGTTTCCTTTAGCCTTAACCGCGGCGAGATTTTGGGCATTGTAGGTGAGTCCGGCAGCGGCAAGAGTGTCAGCACTCACGCCATTCCTGCCCTTTTGCCGTTAAACGCAACAATAACCGGCTCTATCAAGTACGAAGGAAACGAGCTGGTCGGTCTTACCGCCAAAGAAATGCGCAAGTACCGCGGTAAAAAGATCGGTATGATTTTCCAGGAGCCAGGTCGTTCCTACGACCCTCTGTACACGATGAGTAAAACCTTTTGGGAAACTTACCGTAACAGCGAGCCTAAAATTACAAGAGCGCAAAGTGATGAAAGAGCTGCCAGGCTGCTTGAAGAAGTTGGCATCGACAATGCCAAAGAGCGTTTAATCAACTATCCGCATCAATTTTCCGGCGGACAGCTTCAACGTGTGGGAATTGCTTTGTCGCTGGCACAAGGCTGTGATTTATTAATCGCAGACGAGCCGACAACCGCGCTTGATGTTACCGTGCAAAAACAGATCATCGACTTGTTAAAAGATCTGCGTAAAACACGCGGCCTGTCGATTATTTTTATCAGCCACGACATCGACTTGGTTTCTGATATTTCCGACCGCATGATTGTAATGTACTGCGGCCTTATGATGGAAGGCGCAAGTTCCGAGCAGTTTATGACAAGCGCTATCCACCCTTACGCCAAAGACCTTTTGGCTGCCAGCCCTAAGTTTGGCAATCATTATACCAATACACCTCTTGCGGTTATTCCCGGACAGGTGGCTGATCCTGCTTATCCTGAGCCGGGCTGCCCTTACGCTCCTCGCTGTTCTGTTGCAAGCGAAGAGTGCCGCGCAACAATACCTGTTATGACTGCCGCCGAAAACGGCCGTTTCTACCGCTGTATAAAGGGAGCTGCTGAATGACAAACGAAAACAATGTACTTACGATTACCAATTTACGCAAACGTTTTGACTTAGAGGCAGGCTTTTTTGCCCGCTTTGGCAAGTTTGTTCATGCAGTAAACGGCGTCTCTTTTTCTATCGGCAGAAACGAAACCTACGGTCTTGTAGGAGAGTCTGGCTGCGGCAAAAGTACCACTGCCAAACTTTTGGTACGAATGTTCGACGCAAACGAAGGCGAGATAATCTTTCGCGATCCTGTTACCGGCGAAAATGTCGATGTGCGTAAAATCAAAGGGCAGGATTTAAGACATTACCGAGAAAAGGTGCGCTATGTTTTCCAGGACCCTGCCAAGTCGCTTAACCCCCGCATGACTGTTTACGAAGTATTAACATCCGGCGCAAGATACTCCACAAATAAAAGACCGGACAGCGTGTTACGTGCAGAGGCTGCCAATATCCTGGAAGAAGTCGGCCTTTCTGCAAAAGACCTTGAGCGGCGGCCCACGGAGTTTTCCGGCGGACAGCGCCAGCGCATTTCGATTGCCCGAGGCCTTTTGCAAAAGCCCAGTGTTCTTATTTGCGATGAAGTAGTTTCCGCACTTGACGTATCGATACAGGGGCAAATCCTCAATCTTTTGCTTGAACTTCGCAATGCGCGTAAAGCAAGCGGTCAGGAAATATCTTATCTTTTTATTGCACACAACTTGCGTGTTGCCTGTTATTTTTGCGACAGAATTGGAGTTATGTACCGCGGCGAAATTATGGAAGAAGCCGAAGCAGACGAGATTTGGCGGCAGGACTCAGGCAAAAGCCACCCTTACACTGAATTGCTTTTTTCGTCTATGCAAAGCGGTGACCCAAACGCACAAACCCCAAAAGTTTTTGCAGGCGAAGTAAAAAGTGTAAGATCCCAAACCGCCGAAAAGACCGAAACAGGCTGTGCGTTTGTTCATCGGTGTCCCTACGTTGAAGATCGATGCTTTAAGGAAAATCCGTTGTTAAAAGAAGTTAAACCAGGGCACCGTATAAGATGCTGGCTCAGATAACTTCACGCGTTTACCTTACGCGTGAAGTTCATCGAGAGCACTGCGAACGCACGTCGCAACGAAGTTTCGAGCGAGTTTCCGGCGAAAACACGCCAAGCCATCAGTGTAAAATATTGGTATGCGCCTGCCACGCTGTCTGACCCCGAAAAACAATTTTTTCTGTTTCCATGTTTTTAAGCTCATGGTAAAAAATATTATCCTTCCTATATGCTACAGATTCAATATCAACTTCGGATGATACTTCTTCGATATATTCTGCAGAAAGCTCCGAGAGAGAATGTGTTTTATGAAATTCAAGCGGAACTGTATTCAAAATCCATTTTATATAACACATACTTGTAACATGCGCGTTCATATCAAAATCATAAGCCCCTACCCTAAAAATCGCAGTAGTTTTTTCTCCGTCAAATTTCTCAACTCTGATTTTAAAATCTTCGGGCATTATTGATTCTTCCGTTATTGCAATATCATTCAGAATTTCGTCGGTCTTACACAGCCTTCTTGTATTGAGATCTATAAGCATCCAATTTGTGACTGATTTCGCAAGTTCCCGCCCTTCTTCATCTTTTAAAATAAAGTCACGAAGAGCGCGTATACCTGTTTTATTTCTTGGCCATGTTTCTGATGTTACAACACTTCTCCATGCAGGATAGTTTGAAAACTTTACATATTGTCTTGCAAGCATCCATGTCAAATTATGTTTTGCAAGGTCAGCAATGCTTATGCCAAGATCTGAGCATTGCCTGGAAGCTGTTTCCTGCATTATTGCGCAAAGCACTACAGGCGTTGCAAAACCTGTTGTGCCAACATCAAAAGAATTAATTGTAAAAACATCTCTATACTTCATGCGGAAGATTGTAAATAGACAGGTAAATTATGTCAATTAAAAAAAGGCTCAAAAAATACTTTCTTCCCCGGATGGCGGCATGGAACAAATATAAACCTATCTATAAACTCCCGGGATCTGCGGCATTGCGAAGCAGGCCGCGTCCTGCGCCGCGACACGGATGTTATTATCCCGGACTTGTTGCGGGGCGCAATCTAGCGCAGGGAAAACTTCGCTTTAAACCTGCCGAGAACCGGATCTTTTTCCAAAACCCCAAGCACATTTTCCATTTCTTGTTCATTTGAAAAAAGAGCTTTTCTTATAGGGTCATCGTAATCCTTTTTTCTGCTCTTGATTATCTCTTGTTCGATTTTTAAAAGCAGTTTTTCATAATCTGCTTTTAAGTTACTCAAAAGATCATGGTCCGGTTTTTCTTTTTTATAAAGCATCATAGCTATAGAGAGCGCATGAAAAAGTTTTCTCGATTCATACAATTCAAACTCTTCATTAAAATAATCGTGCATATCTTCCCAAGATTCAATAACAGTTTCTGTTTCGCCCAGAACAGCTTTTACTGCATTTGCAATAGATTTTTTCGGAAGCAGCCTGCCGCACGCATTAACCCACTCCGTCTCCCTTTCTTGTGAGCAATTACTTTTTAAAATTAGACTGATGTTATCATCCAACTTCCCGGCAGTTTTGTTTACACCTGCTGGCTCATGTTCCAAAATTTGTGCAGTGATTAAGGCAACGCCGGACTTCCCGATAAATTCAAAAATTACACTGCCGCAGTAAAAGGTAAGCATTTCCATATAAGCAGCTTTTGATTTATCAGGATAAAGAATCTTTACTTTTCGCTTTGAATTTTCGATTCCGGTCGCAGGGATTTTAATGCAAGAAGTTTCACCGGTATTTGATTTGCAAATATCTTCGATAAAAGAGATGGCAGACAGAATCTCTTCTGCGGTATCAGGCGCCATAAAATCAAACTCAACTCCTTTTATGGAATCCAGCCCTTGGCTCCTGTCCTTGAATTTAAAGTAGTTGCGAAACAGCGAATACATATTATAAAGCCACCAGTAAGCAGGCATTATCTCAAGAGAGTCCTCATACACATTGTTATTTACCAGAGCAAAAGGCAGAAAGATGTTAAGCTCATAAGGAAAATCAGATTTAGCCAAAAGGCAATAAGACGCGAATTTAGAATTAAACTTTATCGAAGAACAAAGACCCGGCCAGAAACCCCTTCCTGCCCACATTTCGCAGTCATTTGCCCGACTATTATGATTCGACCCCAAAGTTGCACCTGCTGCAATATTGCTCTGCCCCATTACAACAGATGCAATAAGAAACGAGTTGTTATGATGCTGCTGGTGAGACGGATATATAAAGCTGCTAATGACTTCGCAGCAGGCAACATTGGAACAGCTTCCAAGAAAAGAGTGGATAAACCGCGCGCCCTTGTCGAGCGAGCTTCCGGGCTCAAGAATAAAATCTTCTGCAACAGAAGAATTTGCGATTCTACACCCTTCCCCAATAATTCCCTTTTTTACAACAACGTTATTAGCCAGCAATACAGGCTTTAAAGCAGAAGAATTTATGGTAACATCATCAACGCATGTGGCTCTCTCTATTCTGCAGCTCCTTCCTGTCATAATATTTCTTATTAAAGATGTTCCTTTTATAACAGTATGGTCATCGATAAAACTGTAATAACCTCTTTTGGCATCAAAGCTTTTGCAAGTAAAAGATTCCAGCCGCGAAACAAATTCTTTTGATTCCCGCTGTTTTACCCAGAGATAAACATCTGCGCCTGTAATGCCGCTAAAAGCAGAAATAGCTCTGCCCCCTTTTTCGTTCACAAGATTGATTTTTCGCAAAGTTGCCGCAGCTTCGCCTTCTTTTAAAATACAGTTACCGAACTTTGCATCTTCTGTAGTATATATTTCGTTATTGTCCGATAAAATAACATAGTTACCTGCAATAACAGCAGAAATATATCTGTTGTTATGAATAGCGCAGTAATCTCCTATGTCTGATGATATTATAAAGCTGTCTGAAATTCCGCAGCAGCATTCCCTGTCCTTATCCTTTATAATGCCTTTCTCCAAGCGCCCGATGCGGACAATGCCCTTAAAAACAGTTCTTTTTATTAACAAAGGATCAAATGGATCTGTAACAGATATTAAAGACCAGTCATCTGCTTCGCACAAGTTTTGTTTAAGTATTTCGATTTCTTCGCTTTTAAGCTGCCTGGAGTTTCTGTATCGCACCCCTGTTTGCTGATTCCGTATTTCCGCGAATTCTCCATACGGGAAAGGCTTGCTGCCCTCGCTTGCGTGTTCTTTTAAATCCGGAAAGAACTTGTTCTTTTCTATATTACTCATATCCCCTTGCTCTAAAAACTACCAGCTTATGTTTCTTTCATGTATCTGAACAGTTCCTCTGCCAGCTCTTAATTCTGTAACAAGTTCCTGAGTTGCCTGATTTAAAATCGCCTGCTGCCTCTCAAAGTACATACTGCGCCCAATATAATCCCTAACCGTAATTCTTGTCCCAAGCTGGAAAATATCGCCCAGCTCCAGATTTTTCGCTTCGTATTTTTCAGTAATCTTGATAATTTGAAACCCGCCTGCACCTTCGATTAATCCTGATACTTCGCCATGCCGAAGCCTAAAAGCAGCATTCATAAAATCAGCGCCAACAACAGCCATCGCTTCATTATTCCGCGGAAGAAAACCAGCGTCACCCGCCCGAAAGCCGGAATTAGGTCCGCTGAGAGCTGCAACCGCATCAAACCTTGCAGGGTTTGTACCAATTTCCGCGGCCAACTGATTAGCCAATTCCCTGGCTCCGGTTCTGGAAGCTTCATCCGTACCATGAGGAACCAAAATCATTGAAAAGCGGATTGTCTCCGGACGAACAAAATGTCTTCTTACCAGATTAAACTGCGCTTGAATCTCCTGCTCCGTGGGCGGTCTTATGGAATTAATCAAGTCTCCCTTTTTATGAAATAAGTATTTTTGCAGAGTCATATGCCTGCGAAGCTCTTCCCTAAAAGCCGCCACTTCCAGACCGCTCTCATTCCTTACTGCCTGTGCAAATTCCGCATCAGTAGGTTGCCGCCCGAGCTGCTGAGCCATATTATTGCGCAACTCTTGAACTTGCCCATTAATTTCGTTTTCTGAAACTATAACTCTGTCCCGCTCAGCAGCTTGCAAAACCAGCCGCTCATTGATCATTACATCCAGTATTTGAAGACGCTCGCTTTGGGTTAATGCCCGCCCGCCATATCTTTCCATAGGTTCCACTTCGGCACGAAGCTGCCCAACCGTTATCTGTTCGGTCCTAATTAGATTGATAGTAGCAGCAGACCGCGAATCTGCCTGAGCAAAACCAAAAACCGTTACTATAAAACCAAAAATAAAAACAAATATTCCCTGTTTCATATCTCACTCTCCTTATAAGCCTTTCCAATAGACTTGGGCTGGCGTAATAATATCTTTTTCCGCCTTGGAAAATATTTTTTGAGAAGGGGTAATATTTTTCAACGGAGTTGTAAAAGTAATAATCACTTCATATTTTTCATTGACAGGTATGGGTTCTTTTGGCTCAAAATTTACACCATTGTACACAGCTTTTATTGCATACATAGTTAAACCTCCTTACAACCTGCTTAGATATTACCGGAAAAAACTCTTATATGCAATATGCAAGCCTCTGCGGCTGCGGAAATCAATTTTGCTCACAATATCTAGGGAACCGCTGATTTATTCAATCGAGAATAAATCAGCTTTACCTTATTATCCTTTTTTCGCAGTTTTCTGCAAGAAAACGAGAAAAATATGGAAGCACTGATTAGAGTCAAATTTAATCAGTGCTTCCCTAGCACTAAGGCACAGAGGCACTAAGTCGATATATATTCTGCCCCTTGGTTTGAGATACTAGTCCTTTTGATGGAATTTATTCCTTTGCGTCTTGGTGCCTTTGTGCGATGAAAATGGCAAATCATAAAAATTGATTTCTGGCATTTTTTTTTGGTTATTCCCAAGATTTTACGAATTTCATTGATTCTTTGGCTTAGTTCCGCATTATTTTCCAAAAATATCTTCCTTAATTATTCAATAATAGCAATTTAGCTCTAAGCAGACAAGAGATTAACTTTATTTTTGGGGTGAAATTATCACAGGCTAATCACATATTATCCCGCAGGACTTGACTTTCTGCAGGAGATAAGTACACACTTGTAGTGTACACTACAAACTAGAGGGGGTAGTATGGAAATTTCAGCAAAACAGCTAAGAGATCAACCAGGCAGGATCATTTCTCTGGTAAACAGCGGGCAGAACATAACTGTAACCTATAGAGGAAAACCAAGTGCAAAAATAGTTCCAATAATGAAAAAACAAGCTGTTGATATAGCAGAACTTGAATCAGAAGATATGCTCTTTGGACTCTGGAAAAACAAAAAAGATATAAGTAATGTTGATTTATATGTCCGAAATATGAGAAAAGGAAGAAATTTTGATAATTGATACAGATGTATTAATCTGGTACTTGCGAGGAAACACTCATGCCAAAAAAATAATTTTCGATAATATTCCATTCAAAATTTCGGTCATAACATATTTAGAATTAATACAAGGGTTACAAAACAAGAAAGATCTGGGCATCTTGCAAAAGCAATTAAAAAAATGGGGTGTAGAAATTATTCCGATTAATGAGACTATATCAACTTACGCGATGTATCTTGTGGAAAACTATAACTTAAGTCATTCACTGGAGTTAACTGATGCCATGATAGCAGCAACAGTATTAGAAAGAAATGAGACTTTGTTGACAGCAAACGACAAGCATTATAAATTTATACTAAACATACAAATACAGAAATTCAAACCCTAATACATAATCTCCGCAGGCTTGTATAATCATTTTCTCTGTTTTTCTTTAAGCTGTCTATGTTTTTTCTCGCTAATTGTATATACATATAATAAAAACTAAGTATATCAGATTATTATATATGTAGAAAGAATGGATAGTGATATTGTGATTAGCCTGTGATAATTTTACCCCTATAATTTGAACGCCGCTTAGGGGGCTTCTGTGTTGCAAATAAGAGCGTTGCTTTTTTTAAGACTTCATTTGCCTCCCGAAGAACAGCAGCTTCTTTTCTAAGCCGAAATAATTCCCATCCCGCGGGAGTTCTTGTCCGGGAAATACCATGATATTCTTTTAGGTTTAGCATGAGCTTAGCTTATTGTCCACATTATCGTGGGAAGTCCAAAGTTTCAATCCACGCACCCGCGATGGGTGCGACTTTTAAAAGCCGTGAATGTCGAGTTCTTCCTGATGTACTGCGCGCAGGTTGTAGGGTTTTTTTGCTTCCGGCAGGAATGCGTGCACAAACTTTGCTATTATGTTGTGCATTACGTCTTTTACTTTAAAATCGATTGCCATGATTAACTCTCCTTATATTGTTGTTTAATCAAATAGCAGTGAGCAAAGCCAGGAAACATTGTTTTCCTTTGTCAATTGCTCACTGCTTGTCTTTTTATATCCTTACTCTGACAATGCCATTCTGCCGTTTCCTCAGTTTTCCCAGAAACCGGGTGTGTCGGAGTTCATTGCAGGTCCAGCAGTGGCATTTCTCCATCTAGCGTTCAAACCGAATTCGAACACAGCATGCCCCTGAGCGCCGGAGCCAATAACAGTATTTGGAGAGCCTCCGTCATTGCCATTAATGGTTCCGCCAGTTTTGGTAAAGGCGATTGGGGATAAAACAGACACCCCACCCCCTCTTAGAGTAAGGTTGTTGCTTATATTACCTGCGCTGGCAGAGACAGTATTACCGGATATGGTGCCGCCGTGCATGGTAAGAACTCCATGCATACCACCGCCGTGAGAGGTAACTTCAATACCAGTTCCACTTGTAGTGCCGCCTCTGACATGATTACCCGATATGGCGCCCCCATGCATAGTAAGGGCTCCGTTTACCCCGCCGCCGCGTGCTTCAACAACAACACTACTTGTTGTATTGTGGGCATAGGCAGTATTACCAGATATAGTGCCGCCGTGCATGGTGGTTATTCCATTTACCCCGCCGCCCCATGCGATCGAGTTACCCCGTACAGTATTGTTTGATATGGTGCCGCCGTACATTGTAAAAGTTGCCTGAGCAACCCCGGCGGCGGGCTCGACATGCACGCCGCCGCCACGAGCATTGCCAAAAATTGTCCCGCCAGGGGCGCCGCCGATGGCGATATTGTTATCAATT
>JGI20163J26743_11538590_pt1 | contig 66319 bp, 62 predicted proteins | sample TergutCu122P1_FD_26743 | JGI IMG/M metagenome (IMG submission 26743) | reverse complement strand
CCTAAGCGTATTCCAAGATAAAGCCAGCTTGGCTCATAAGGCTGCCTGATTCCGACATCTACAAATCTTTTGACTTCTACAATTCTTTCAACTTCTACTTCGACATAAACTCTTTCTCTTTCTGTTAGCACTATGGTTTCCGGTTCTGCTGTTGGCTCTATCCAGGAAAAAACCCACTCAAGGAAAAAAGGCGTAGCCATTTCTATGTCCGCCCTGCCGGAGACAGTCATTTCATCGCTGCCCAAAAGGCGCGCGCCTTCCATTCTCCACAAATACAAACGTATTCTTACATTGCCCGGCGCATCTGCATCCGGCACACTCTCGCCGGTAAGCGCATAACTAGCGCCGCCTGTAATCACCGGGCTCGGGCAAACCCACGGAGGGAAGCCGCCCGCAGGAACATCCGGCGGCAGCCTAGTAAGATCAATGGGAAAGGGTCTAAAGTCTGTATCATCAACAAACGGGATTTGCTGCAGCATTGTAAGGTAAAAATATCTTGCCAGTTCTTCGGTACCCGGCGCTGCTCTTAAAGGATGAACAGCAATAAGCTCCTGGGCATGAATAACAACTACCGGGCAGCCTGCAATCAATATTGATAAAAGAAAAATACGAAATTTCTTGGTGATGTTCATTGTTCTTTGTTCCTTTATGGTTTTAGTCCTATCAGCATAATAAACAAAATAGAAGCTAGAAATAGCAGAGTTAGAATTCTTTTTGCTTTCATAACTGCCTCTCTTGTGTAAAATCAGGCTTTTGCCGGGAAAATTGCATGTTCTATTAACCTGTACCACAACAACTTTAGCAGTAAACAATGACTTTTTTGCTAATTGTCCGCTGGTAATGAGAATTAAACAAATTACTACCTACCGGCAATTTATTTATCGGTCTTTAGCGCCAATAACTTAATCTGAGGTAGTTTTATAAAGCGAATCTGAATTTGTCAATTTTTTAAAACGTTGGCGCGCGAAGGAATCTGAAGCGAAGTTGGGGTTCTTGATATCTATACATTTTCTTAGTGCCTTTGTGCGAGGTTTTTTCGAAATTGTTGGAATTGTAATACCGCTATATTAAAGCGGCAGGTCTTCGAGGTAATAGTATTCGGTATCGAGTCCTGCTATCTTCATTAAGAAAAGATAGGGAAAAGAGGTCTTTATAAGATGAAACCTGTCTGACGGAATTGATTCCCGGAATAATATTTTCTCGCAAATAATCAAGGCTTTTTTATTGTTTTTATTTATTACAACACCTTTAAACTTTTCAAAATTTTTTATATTCCCGGCAAACAAAAGCCCTTCTCTTGTACAGACAGGTATCTCTTTATACATTATTTTATTAAAATCTGTTTTGTCAGCATCTGTTAAGGATTCAACTATTTCTTCTATTATATCTGCGGGAATTACTATTATTTCTCCGTTTGAAAGCAGATACAAAATATTTTTTGCAACATATTTATCGCTTAATTTGATAGTAAAAACCGTTCCTTCGTCTTCTTTAGAATCAATCTCAAGCGATGTACCTTTAATTTGCAGAAGCTTTTCTTTAACAAGGTTCATGCCGAACCCTCTGCCTGAGTGTTCATCGGCATATTCTTTTGTTGTAAATCCCGGAGCAGAAATAACGGAAAATAAGTTATTGGATTTCCTTAACTCCGCACTTGTCAAGCCGCTCTTTTCTGCTATTTTATCAAACTCCATGCCTTTTCCGTCATCGCTTATTTTTATAATCAGGCTGTTGTTCGTTGGATAGCTTTCCTCGCTGCCTTGCTGATTGGACTTGCCCGACGCAAACCAGGAATTCTGCGCGCGTTCGGCAGAGCCGGAAGATTCAAGGTAAGTTTTACATTCTATTTTGCCCTTGGGGTTTTTGCCTTTTGCTATTCGCTCCTCAACAGTTTCTATGCCGTGATCAATTGCATTTCTAAAAAGATGGATTATTGGATCGTATATATACTCAAAAACAGCGCGGTCAATTTCTATATCATTATCATCAAAAAATATTTCCGCTTCTTTTCCTTTGTCAAAAGCTATTTTATTTATAAGAAAAGACATAGATGCGAATTCATCCGAAAGGGTTGCCATTCTTAACCGACTTATTGAATCTTCCATAGTTTCAAGATTTCTGTCCAAGATAGAGGCTGCTTCTTTATCCAGATAATCGGATTTTAAATTTACTTCCATTCGCATTTTATGTATAGAGGTAAACAGGGTATCAAGGCGGTCTGCTTTTACAGATATTGTTTTTGAGCTCGAAATTATATTTTCCAAAAATTCGCGGTGGAATTCATTTCCAAAATATGATTCATAGGAAATATTTATTATTTGTATATTTTTTACTTCATCTACATTTATAATATTATATATTTGATCGTAGTTTTTATCTGTTGTAACATAACATGTTATTTTTGTGCTTTCTTCCATATCCGGATCTTGCTGCACCGGTTCGTAGGTATTTTTATCCCCGGAATTAAGAATTTTGCTGACATCGATTACAGGAATTGTTTTTATTAAGTTACAATGAAGTTCAAGGTTATTTACTATAAGGTATAGTCTTACATATTTCATTGCGGCTTCCGGCAAAATATCGCAAGTAATTCTGTACAACTTTTCGCCTCTTTTCATGGCTTCGGAAAGAAGGTATAGCTGAAACTCATTAAAAACCTGTTCATCTGTCTTTTCTTTCATGTAAGAAAACGTTCTCTTGCCACGAATTTTGTTTTCTTTTCTGCCTTCGGAATCTGATTCTTCTTTGCTGCCGCTCTTTTTATCCGTATCTGCGGGAACTTTATCTTCGTACAAAGAATTATTAGGATTTGTTTTTTCTTCTGATCGTGACTGAAGTGTTTGCACTTTATACAATACCCCATGCGGCGGCACAGGCTCTTGCGGAGATTCCTGGCTTGCTGCCTCAACACCGGCAGAAGAAGCTTCTGCTGCTGCTGCTTCAATCATTTCCTGGAGGATTTCTATTTTCTTAGTTAAACTGTTATATTTTTTTTTTGAAAAAGAACTTTTCTTTGTCCTAATATTTTCAAGCTCTGTTTCAATTTCATGGGATAAACTTGTTACATCATTTAATTGCAGATAGGAAGCTTCGCTTTTAATTGAATGCGCTGCCCTAAAAGCATCTTCAATAACTGATTGGTTTTTCGGCTCTTTTTTAAACTGAATTAGAGAATCGACTAACTGATTAATATGATTTCTGCTATCCTTTATAAATAATTCCATTATATTATTCATATTATAATCCCATTTTATTTTATTTTACTTATTGATATTATTAATTCAACTTCACCGGTTGTAATGCCAAGTTTACCGGATATAAGTTCAATGTCTATTCCATTATTATACATACCAATTACTTTATCGCGCAAACTTTCTTTTTGAGCTTTTGCTGCATCTTCATTGGACGGAGCGCCGGTTACGGAAGCTTCGGCAATACTCTTGCCGGGAGATGCCGGAGAAGTATCTTTGCGTTCTCCGGTAAAAACCGGCTCCGCGCCCGGTGCGGCTGCAAAAAGTTCGTTACTTTTGTTAGCCTTGCGCTGCTCCGCATCTGCCGGAGAGGCTGCTTTTTCTATTTTACTGTTTATACTTTTTCTTTCAAGTTTCCGGTAAATATTCTCGCTGGTTTCGGTTATATCTTTTTCTTTTTTAAATGCATTTAAGACTTTTTCCGCTCTTGCCGCAACTTCGTTTAACTGATTTATTTTTGCTTCAAGCACCTGAAGATTGCGCTCTGTTGTTTTATTTATCTCAATAATCATGAGATTAATTTCTTCGCCTATCTCTTCTTTTCTTTTTTCATAACTTTCGAGAAAATTGTAACTTGTTATCTTCCATTTAAAGTAATGAAAAACAAGATAGAGCGCCGCAAAGTTAAGTATTATTGCAATTATCAGTAACATAAGAGTTATCCGCTAAAATCTATATTTTTGCCAAGAGCAGGATCAGAGAGTATCTCTTTATCTTCGGCTGTTTTACTTTGTTCATTTTTCCTCTTTTCCTGACTTTGTGCACCGATGCCGGATTCGCCTTCATCTTTTGTTTTTTCCGGTCCTGAATCTAAATTATCTGCCTTGTTAACAATTTTATCACTATCCTGATTTCTCTTTGCTATTTCGTTTCCCTGCAGCGTTTGCTGCAGCGCAATTTTATCTTTCTCAACAGCCTGATCTCTTCCAACTTGAGACAGCTTCATAAAAAGAGTTTGCAAGTCTATAGGTTGAATTGACATTTGTCCTCCTCGTCGGCGCGACGCAATTGCCTATAATGATTCTTCTTCCGGCTCCTCATACTTTCTAGTTTTAATCATTGAATCTTCATTTACAAAAGTAACTCTTTTTAGCTCGTTCTTTACATCAAGACGGGCATCTTTTATTGTTATTTTTACACCCGGATAAACAGTTGCGCCGGCAGATATTTTGCCTGTTGATTTTATGGATTTTATGTGCTCAAAAATACTTGCATTTTCATTTTCAATATTTTGAATTTCTGTTTTGGCAGCCTCTGATTTTTCGGTAAGCTCATCAAGCATTTTTTGTTTTTCTTCGGGGAATTTATTCCTCATCTTCTTTTTTAAATTCTCAAGAGTTACAAGATTTCTGTCAATTTCTTCAAGTTCTTTTTCAGCGGCAATTTTACTTTCTTCAAGTTCAAGAAGCCTTTCCTTGCTCTTTGGGTCAAAGCCTACTTCAATTTCCGTTGAACCTACGGCAAGTGAACCAAATGTTTTAGCAGATATCTCTTCTGTAGCGCGTAAGCGACCGCCTACAACAGTAGCTCTTTTGCCTTTACAAATTATTTTTCCATTGGAGTCAACGTAAGAGTTTATAATACCGTCTGTTACAAACACTATTTCGCCTGCTTCTACTGCGGAGTTTTGTATAAATTTTGCCATTACTCCCTTTCCTGCTTTTACGGTCCCTGCCTCGTTACAGTTTATACCCTGATGAACAACTACGTTACCTACTGCATCTATCGTACACTTTCCGACATTCCCCATTATTTCTATGTTGCCCGATGCTTTAACAGAAAAGCCGTCTTCGACATTTCCTTTTACAACAACTGTGCCAAGAAAATGGATATTTCCTGTTGAGAGATTAACATCTCCGTCAATAAGATAAACACTTTCGACAGTAATTTTGTCGTTTATAAGAAGCACTTGCCCATTAATGGAAGAAACTGCTTTAAGTCCTTTGTCTGTTATTTTTACATTTGGGCATACGCTAAAACTTTTATCTTGCCCGTCTTTTGCATCGAGAGTTTTGCCTGTTACAGTTCTTCCCTTAACTCCTCTTTCCGCAGGTCTTTTTTCTGCAAGAACCTGACCTTCTACAACATTCTGGATAATATTTTTATCTTTGAAGTCAACAGAGCCGTCTTTTTTCTCTCTTACCTTTAAAAGTCCTTCTGTATTAAAGTTATAAATTATTTGAGCATCTGCCCCGTGTACAGGCTGCGAACCTTCTGCTGCAAGAAATGGCGTTCCATAATACGGATTGTCAAGAAATTCTTCGAGGTTTTTCTCATTTACCCCAAAGACAACCTGATTATTTTTTAAAAATGATAAAACAGTATCTTTCTCTAAATCGCCGCCGCCTTCGCCCGGAGCAGTAAGAGTAATATATGCTTTCATATCATTCTCTTCTACCCTAAGGGAAATTGCTGTATTATTGCTGGATTTCGGGGAGTATGAGCCGATCTTTACACTCATTCCATCTGCAAGTTTTACAACTTTTGCAACAAGAGCTTTATCAAAATCAGTTACTTTCCTGTCACTGATTTTTTGAAGCACCTGGTCGAGTACTGCTTTTTTTCCTTTTCCTTCGGGAGAATATACTTTGAGAAAAACATCTCCTCTGTATAAATGAACAACCGCATCTCCGTCTTTATCTTTTTGCACATCTTCTTCTACAAATTCATCAGTGCCAAATTCATTTATATTTGCAACAGTTTCTTCTATTTCTTCTGTTTTATAGACAACAAGGGTGTAGTTTTTTTTGCCTACCCCAAAAATGCCTTTTATTCCTTTTATTATTACTTCATATTCAAGCTGGGAAACTGCGGTATTAAGTTCAATTGCAGCCTGCTCAAGACACTCTTCTATTGAAGAACCCGACACCTGTACCGACTTTACATTGCTGTCTTTTGCAGCCAGTTTCCGCATATAGGTTTTGAATTCATCGAGCGTAAGAGTCTCTTTCATTATTTACATAATTCCTTTCTTAAGGCTGGTTAACTTTGCTCTTAGTCTGAGTATTGCCTTTGTATGAAGCTGCGATATTCTTGATTCTGTTACATCCAGAACCTTTCCTATCTCTTTTAGGGTAAGATCTTCATAATAGTAAAGAACCAGCACTTTTTTCTCTTTATCGGGAAGCTCGTTAATTGCCTGAACAATTACCTTTTTTATTTCTTCTCTTTCCACAATGGTATCGGGGTTAAGGCTTTGAGAAGACTCTATGCTGTCGACAATTGAAACTTTGTCATTATCTTCGCCTGTGTACCATAAATCATTCAGGGATAATATTGATGATGTGCTGATTTTGTAAATATTTTTATGAAATTCTTCGACCGAAACGCCCATTTTTTGCGCAATTTCCGCATCGCTTGCAGAGCGTCCCAAATTAGATTCAACATGATGGACAATTTCTTCGATTTCTCTTGTTTTTTGCCTTACAGACCTGGGTACCCAATCAATTGCCCTAAGCTCGTCGTAAATTGCTCCTCTTATTCTGGTTACTGCATAAGTCTTAAATTTTACATGCTTTTCCGGGTCGAATTTTTCAATTGCATCAAACAGACCAAATACTCCAAAGCCAACGAGATCGTCAAATTCAACATTATATGGCATTCCTATTGCAACTTTACCTGCAACATATTTTACAAGCGGCGCATATTGCTTGATAAAATAGTCTCTTAGCTCGGTTTTTTTCTCTTTTTTATATTTCAGCCATAGTTCATGCTCTTCAGCTTCCAATACTTCTTTTTCTGTCATAATTTATCCTTTATCATCCCGTGTCATGACTGTTTTTATAGCTTTGGCTATTACCTGCGGATTTGCATTATCGCCAAGAGAATTCAATGCTTCGCTTTCTCTTCTGCTGACAGATGATATTGGTTCATTTGCGTTACCAAAAAGATCTGATCCTGAATCAATAGCCGGTAAAGAATCATTATTATTTGGGTTATCTGTCATAACTTCGATTACTTCGTCATCAGTTGTTTTGGTATCCAAAGAACCAATGTCTCCGATTGTGTCTTCTTCTACTTCTTCGACAAGGCTTTCTGGCGATGAACTTTCCATCTGCCGGCTGCTGCTTAATGAAGAACCGGCTCCGGAAGCTGCCAAATCTTCATTTTCTTCTTCAAAGGGGTTTTCTTTTTCAAGCACTATATCTACATTATTGGACAGGGAATCAGAATCAACACTTTCATATTGCTTTTCTTCTTCGCCGGCTGCGGGGATATTGGAAATAATTTTATTCATTATATAATACGCCCCTGCTAACAATGATGAAAGCACTATTGTTCCAAAAAATGCTCTCCCTATTACTATTAAGAACGAATTACCGCTTATTATTCCCAAAAGTAACAGGAATAATAAGATTGAGGCAGAAATAATAATAAAATTCCTCAATTTTGGCAAAATCCCCCCTCCTTAGTAAGAATATTTTAAAAAAGTATGGCAGTCAAGTCTATTAATACTAGCCTTTTTTTGACATCATTTTTTTTAGAAAGTTCCCAACCCCGCTTCCTTCCTGAAATTCAATATTTTCAAGCCTGCTTACGATATGCTTCAAGCATATTGAAGCTTTAGATTTAGGATCTGTTACTATAAAGGGTTTCTGTTTTATAACTGCATTTTGTATGACAGGATCTTCGTAAACATACCCAAGATAATCAACTTTTGTATTTAAAAATTGCCCTACAATGCTTACCACCCTTTGAGCTACTTTTTTAGCTTCTGTAACTGATTTTACCCTGTTTACTATGAGCTTAATTGCTATTTTGCTGTCTACAAGCTCTGTAGTTACGATTTTTATTGTTCCATACGCATCTGTTATTGCTGTTGGCTCGGGCGTTGTAACTATTATGGCTTCGTCTGCTGCGGCAATAAAACCAAGCACATTATTGGAAATTCCTGCGCCGGTATCTATTATTATTATATCTGCAAATGAAAGTTCGTGCATTTCAGCAATAAAACGCTCTCTGTCATCATCTTCAAGGTTTGCAATTTTTGAAAACCCGGAAGCGCCTGCAATAAACGATATTCCAAATTTTGTATCTATTAATATTTCTTTCATCGATTTTTTGTTTTTAATAAGATTAACCAGGGTAAATTCGGGTATTATTCCAAGAATTATATTAACATTGGCAAGCCCAAGATCTGCGTCAAAAAGCACGACTTTTTTGCCAATTTGCGCATAGGCTATTGCAAGATTTATTGCAAGATTTGTCTTTCCTACTCCGCCTTTTCCGCTTGATATGGTTATAACTCTTGTCTTGGATTTTTTTTCTTCGGGTTTATCGGGGTTTTCCGGATTTTCGGATTTGGCAGAATTATCCCTCTTAGGCTTAGTTGATTTTTCCTTAACCATGAGTCTTAATTTTTCAGCCTGATCTACCATTTTCTTTTCCATAAAAAGTGCTTTCCTTTTTTACTTTAATCTAATTAATTGTATTAAACTCGCTAAGATGTTCGAGTAATAGTTCTTCTGTAGCATATTTAATATCATGAGGAACATTTTGACCTGTTGTTATATAAGAAACAGGTTTTCTCGTATCATAAAGAGCGCTTATAATATTTCCTGCACGGCAGGTTTCGTCGAGTTTTGTTACAACAATCGAACTGTACTTAAATGGCTCAAACTGCTGCATTATTTCGAAAATATCAGAAACTTTTGTAATAGCGCTTATTGCAAGATGGAACTCTGCTGTTGTGCCGCAGGCAGAAAGTATTTCCCGCATCTCTGCAAGCTTTTTATAATCATGCGGACTCTTGCCTATTGTATCAATAAGTATTAAATCAACGTCGCGGCTAAAGAGCGCAATATTTTTTCTAAGCTGGTCATAGTTTTCCGCGGACACAACAGGCACACTCATTATTTCACCATACTTATCGATCTGTTCCTTTGCGCCTATTCTATAGTTATCTATGGTAATAATTCTTACAGATAACGGCTTTTCCTGCATACCTAACGCATTTATGGCTGCAAGTTTTGCAATGGTTGTTGTTTTGCCGACCCCTGTGGGACCTACGAGTATAAAAATCTTTGGAATTGTAAGCGGCGGTTTATCCGGATAAATAGTTATTGTCTCTCTAATCCATTCTCTTACTTTTTTAAGTATAAAATTAAAATTATTAAGATTATCAAGAGCTATATTTTTTTTGATCTGTTCGGTTATATATGAAATATAGGAAAAAGAAAAGTCATTTCTCTGGAGTATTTTTTCAATTTTGCCTAAACTTTCGTGCTGCGGTTCGTTCTGCGGCGAAACTTCTTCAAGCTTGCTTTTTATTTCATTAACGGTCTTGAGGACTTCGTTTATTGCATTGCTTCCTTTTGCAGCCTGCAGTAATTTTTCTTTTTCTTCTTCGAGTTTTGGGTTTTTTTTATGCAAAGGTTCATGAGAAATATATCCGTCTATTTGTATTCCTTCTTTTTGAAATATGCCAAGGAAACCGCCAATCATTACCAATTTATGGCTTAAAACTTTAATATTTTCTCCATATTTTGCTTTTGCTTTTTCTACAGCTTCGGTATATGTTAAGCCCTGTTCCGAAAAATAATTCATTTCTTTACTTGCTCCGTTTTATGTATTCTGAAATTCAAAATTGATCTCTCCCAAAACGTCTATCTTTATATCCTCTGTTAATTCTTTTGCGGAAATTACAGCTATTCCAGGAAGTTCTCTTTCAATAGATTTTCTTACAAGAATTCTTGATTCTTCTGAGGTGAGTATTACAATAGTTTTGTTATAGTCTCTAAACCCCATAAAAAGATTTGTAATGGTATTCATAAATAAAGATAAAAACTCCCGGTCAAGCACTGCGACATAACCATCAACAGTATCAACTTTTGATTCAATTATTTTTGTTTCCAGTGCGGGATTGATTGTTACAACATTTAATTTTTTGTCTTCATCTGCATATTGAAGACATATCTGCCTGCCTAAAGCCTGGCGCGCTTTTTCTGTAAGAAACGTTATGTCTTTGGAAAGAGAAGAGAAATCTACCAGTGTTTCCAGTATTGCTACCATATTTCTTATGGATACTTGCTCTTTTAAAAGATTCTGTAAAACTTTTTGAATTTCTCCGGTAGAAAGGCCTTTTTTAATTTCATCTGTAATTGCAGAATATTTATCCGAGAACGAATCAATTATGGATTTTACTTCCTGCCTGCCAAGAATTTCCGCTGCATGTTTTTTTATAATTCCTGTAAGATGAGTCGCAATAATCGACGGCGGATCAACAACGAGGTACCCTGCCTGCTCTGCCCTTTCCCTGTCTTTTTCGTTAATCCATATAGCAGGAAGTCCAAAAGCAGGGTCTACTGTTTTTTCTCCGGCTATTGGATCTTCTATACCGCCTGAGTCTATAGCAAGATAATGGCTTAATCTTATTAAAGCTTTTCCTATTTCAACGCCTTTAATTTTAAAACAATATTCTGACGGCTCAAGCTTCATATTGTCACGCACTCTGATTTTTGGAACAATTAATCCAAGCTCTGCTGCTGTTTCTTTTCTAATTCTTGTTATTCTTTCAAGAAGGTCTGCGCCTTTTTCCTTATCTACAAGCGGAATTAGTCCATAGCCAAGTTCAAGAGAAAGCGGGTCAAGCGGTTCGATTCCGGGAATTTCAAAGGCAGATTCTTCTTTTTGCTTTTCTTCTCTTTTTTCTGCCATCTGTATGGCATCTGCTGCAATTTTTTTCCTGGAAATTCTGTATCCTGTAAAGCCTGTAAGAAGAGCCATTGGGATAAGAACAAGCGCAGGAAACCCGGGAAGAAGTGCCATTATTAAAAGAAAAACAGCAGCGATCCAGTAGATTAGCGTTACCTGAGAAAACTGATTAGTTATATCGCTTGCAAAAGTGCCGTCAGAAATAGATCGCGTAACAATTATACCTGTTGCGGTCGAAACCAAAAGCATGGGGAACTGACAAACAAGACCATCGCCTATTGTTAAGGAAATATAATTTGCAAGCGCAGAACCAAATGTTTCATTGCGGTAAACCATTCCCACAATCATGCCGCCTATAATATTTATAAATATTACAAGAATTCCTATTTTTACGTTACCAGAAACAAATTTGGAAGCACCGTCCATTGTTGAATAAAAATCCAGCTCTTTTTGAAGCCTTTTTCTTTTTGCCATTGCTTCTTCTTCGGTAAGCGCTCCGCTGGCAAGCTCTGCGTCAATCGACATTTGTTTTTGCACCATCCCGTCAAGAGTAAATCTTGCGGCAACTTCTGCAACTCTTGTTGCTCCTTTTGTGATAACAATATATTGCACTGCTATAAGAATAATAAAAATTATAAATCCTATTACAAGCCCTTCGGGTCCTGCAGTTCCGACAACAAATCTCGAAAAAGCTCTAATAAGCTGCCCGTCAAAATCAGGGCCATGAGCAAGAATAAGCCTTGTGGATGAAACATTAAGCGCTAAATTAAAAACTGTAAAAACAAGCAGCAAGGTCGGAAACACCGAAAAGTCGGTTGTATGCCTGGTAAAAAGCACAAGCAGTACAATAAGCAGAGCTAACATTAAATTAAATGCCTGGAAAGTATCGAGCATCCATGTGGGCAATGGTATGAGCATCATTGCTATAGTAACAATTACGCCTGCTGCAACAAAAACATCATTTTTGCTTTGCATAACTGTATTCATTATATTTCTTGAATCAGACATTTTTCAGCTCATGCTCCTTAAACCGCTGTTTTACCTGTAAGTTTATAAACTTCAGATAGTATTATTGATACTGCTTCCCAATATTTTACAGGAATTTCATCCCCTACTGCAACTTCTGTATAGAGAGCTCTTGCAAGAGGCTTGTTTTCCATAATTGGAACATCATTTTCTTTTGCTATTTCCCTTATTTTTAAGGCAACTTCATCTTTTCCCTTGGCTGAAACAGAAGGTGCATTCATTGTAAATCTATCATACTTAATTGCTATGGAATAGTGAGTCGGGTTTGTAATAACAACATCAGATAAAGGTACATTCTTTGATATATTCTGACTCAGAAGTTCTTTCATTCTCTGCTCAAGCATGTTTTTTACTCTTGGGTCGCCTTCCAGCTGTTTCATTTCTTCTTTGATATCGTGCCTGGACATTTTTAATGATTCCTTGTGCTGCCTTTTTTGAAAGAGATAATCCGGAAAAGAAAGAAGCAAAAGCAAAACTGCGGCTTGAATTATAATTTTAAATGCCACCGTAAAAATATATCTTAGAGAAAATAGCAGCGTCTGATCCGAAAGCAGCAAAAGGTTGTTCAGCTCAAGTCTGATATTAAGAAAAGCAATTAGCCCGATCGCAAAAATCTTAACCATTGTTTTTCCAAGATTAAAAACAGCTTCTGTTGAAAACATTGCTCTTTTAAACCATTTGGGAAAATTCGGAGCAATTTTGCTAATGTCCGGAGTTATGGGCTTTGTTGTAAACAAAAACCCAACCTGCATAAGACCTCCCATAAGAGAAGCAATAAATGCTATTATTGCAATAGGTATATATATTTGCAGAAAAAACATAAAAAATACCGGTACCAGGTTACTGCTTGAAGTTACATCTACTTCGGTTGAGACTGAAAAGAAATATATAAGCATATTTGCCAATGTGTTAAATATATGTCTGGAAAGAAAAGCTATAACTGTTACAGAAAATATAATAACCAGCGCAGGCGCGAGCTCCGATGTTTTTGCAACCTTTCCCTCTTCTTCCCGTGCTTTTCTTAACTTATGTTCTGTAGGATCTTCTGTTTTACCTTCATCTTCAGGCGCAAACCACTGGAGGTGAACAAACGGAACATCCTTCGCCTGTTCTTCAAACATCCATGCTGCAATGAGAGAACTATTTTTTGTTTCGTTATCCACTACAATTACTTCTATCATTGAGCTTCCCAATATAAATGTAACCAGCCTAAAACTCTGGAAAAATTTTCATCAATCAGTATCGAAAAAGCGCTGACCAAAAAAGGCACCAGCATAAGTATTATAAAAAACGCAAGCGCTATCGCAAGAGGAAACCCCATCATAAGCAAGTTCATTTGAGGCGCTGCTTTTGCAAGAAGCCCCATGGAAACAGAGACAAGAAAAAGCGAGCCTAATATGGGTATGGAAATAATAAGAGCCTGCTGAAAAAGCATACCTATAGAAGTAAGAATCATTGTATAAAGATGTTCTCTTTGCGAAAGAAACGTATATGCATTAACACTTTGAAACGATCTAAAAACACCGGCGTGAAAAAGCTTGTAAAATCCGTTAGTTGTCAGAAAAATAAGCATTGCAAAATAATTAAAAAACTGACCTATAATAGGTATTTCTTCCTGCTCAACAGGATCAAAAACCATAGCAGCACTGAATCCTATCTGCAATGAAAAAAACTGCCCTACCATAAAAAAAACAGCGTGTATTAACTGAAGAAGAAAGCCTGTTATAATACCTATGCCTACTTCTCCTATGATCAATGCTGCATACATAAGCCCGGCTTCAGGAATTACATAGCCTGACTCGTAAACCATCGGGAAAATTGCTACTGACGTAAAAAGCGCAAGAGCTGCTCTTGCCATAGCGGGAATTGCAGTAGATGATGTTATTGGAGCAAAGGAAAGAAGCGCAAAGATTCTTACAAAAATGAGTAAATACAATTGTGTATTTTGCGCAAGGGTTTCCAGGAACATTTATCTTGTCCTTGCCACCTGCGGTATCATGTTAAACATATTACTTGTAAATTCACTAAGGCTGGACATCATCCATGGTCCAAGGAAAATTAAAATTACAAATATCGCTAAAATCTTGGGTACAAACGAAAGAGTCTGCTCCTGGAGCGATGTTGTAGCCTGTATAATTGACACTATAAGCCCCACACCCATTCCTACGCCAAGAACAGGCCATGCCAGAATCATTACCTGCATTACAGAATTTCTGAATATGTAAACAACCACGCCTAAATCCACACAAGCCCCCTTTACCCGCCGAAACTTCTTACGAGATTACTCGTTATAAGACTCCAGCCATCAACAAGAACAAATAATATTAGCTTAAAAGGCATGGAAATCATTATAGGCGGAAGCATTATCATACCCATTGACATAAGTATTGATGCAACAACCATGTCTATTATAATAAAAGGAATAAAAATTAATATTCCTATCTTAAATGCTATAGTTAGTTCACTTAAGACAAATGCAGGAATGAGAACATGGGTAGGAACTTCTGAAAGATTATTGGGTCTTGGAAGTCCGCTTAAATTCATAAAAAGCCTGATATTGTCATAATTTCCGGAGTTATGTATCTGTGCAAACATAAATCTTCTAAGCGGCTCTTCTGCCCCCCTGAACATCTCTTCTGTAGAAATTTCTCCCTCTGCAAAAGGCACAAATGCGTTATTATAAATTGTATTAAACGTTGGCCACATTATAAATAACGTTAAAAAAAGCGCAATTCCCATAATAACCTGGTTTGGAGGAACCTGCTGCAAAGCTAATGCCCGCTTTATGAAGTCAAAAACAATTGCTATTCTTAAAAAAGAGGTCATTAACAAAATAATAGAAGGAGATAGTGCAATAACCGAAAGAAGAAGAAGAAGCTGTATGGAAAATGCTACTTCGTCATTTGTTTCGGGCTGCCTGACCGTTATATCTACAAATGGAATAGTCAGCGGATCCCCATCTGCAGGTCTAAGCCGCCGTAATCCGTCATCTGCCTGAGCAAACCCCTCAACTGTTATAATTAATAATAAAGCGCAAAGCAGAAAATACTTTTTTTTCATCCCCCCCCCTGTAAGAAATCTAGCTTTCTGTTTTTAAAAAATAGTATGCAGTAATTTTTTATCCAAATTTCTAAAACTACATCTTTCCTATACGGTCCCTCTGTTTTTTAAAATAATCAAAACTCCAGCCTGAGTTAGAACTCTTGGTTTTATTGCCTTTTTCCTTAAAAAACATATTATAAAGATATTGCTGAAAACTGCTTTCTGCCGGGCGCTTGGTTTCAGCCTTACGGAGCCTGATATTATCGATAGTCTCTTTATCTGTTATTTCCAAAAGTGTAGAAATGGAATTGTCGGCAGCTCCAAGAAGCATTATATGATTGCCCACCTCAACAATGTGCAATGTTTTGCCTGCTGTAACAGATTTACTTGAGATAACATTTATTAAATCATCTTCCCTGAATTTCTGGACTCCGGCTTTTCTGATAATAAAGAAAAACCCGTAAATAGATGCTATAACAAAAGCAAGAATTAAAATCATTCTTATAGCATCCCAGATTGAAAATACATTTAAATTTCTTTCTATTAAAATATTTTCCTGCTGATTAACCGGCGCATTTTCATCCGGGATTATGAATTCTGTTTCATCGGGAAATAACGGCTGATTTTGATTATCGGTCTGCTGCGCAAATAGCGGAGATGCCATGAGCACAAATATGAGTAAAAAAAGAATTTGTTTTGTAAAAGTCATCCCCCCCCCTGTTTATGACTTTCGGTTATGTAACATCTATGTTACATCATTTACACCTGTTGGGTTTGAAACAATTTTGGTAACACGAACACCAAAGTTTTCATCTATTACAACAACCTCTCCGTTTGCTATAAGCTTATGGTTTACCAATATATCAACAGGTTCGCCTGCAAGCTTGTCAAGCTCTATTATTGTTCCTTCTCCCATACTAAGTATTTCGCGAATAGGTTTTTTTGTTCTCCCAAGCTCTACAGTCATCTCCATGTTAACATCCATGAGAAGACTTATATTCCCTTGCTCGGAAGAAGAAGTCATTGAGCCAAAAGAAGGGTACTGCACATTCTGAATATTTACATATCCCTGGTTTGGCATACTACCGCCCATCGGCATTCCGCTGCCCATCGGCATCCCGCCACCCATCGGCATTCCGCCTTGAGACATTCCGCCTCCCATCGGCATTCCACCCTGCGGCATCCCACCACCCATCGGCATTCCGCCGCCAGCAGGCGGCTTTCCGCTTGCAGCTGCAGCACTGGATTTTGCAGCGCTTTGCGCTACTATTTCCTTTATAATTGAAATGTCAAAAAGTTCATTATAAACCGCAGGAGGATAATCATCTATTGTAATCGGATAATTAAGTTTTACCAAACCTCCTGTTGGTATATCAGAATCAGCAGCATCTTTAATTTCTGCAGTTGCAGGCTCAGACATTATGGTTTTTCCGATTTTGTCTCCCAAAACAGTCATCGCCGAACCGCTTATGGTATTTACAGCTTCGCTTACAGCAGAAAGAGAAGCTTCATCAAGCTCAACTTGGTCCAGACCGGAGAGCAGACCTGCCATTACCCTGGAAATTTCATCTGTAAACAAATAGGAGTGATACCCCGGAACCCCATCTGTAAATGAGGATTGTATTCTAACAAAACTTCCATCAAATCCTGCAGCTATATTCCCGCCTTCGATAACTTCTATCGACGGAGGTGATATTGTAACTGTCTTTCCCATCATGCCCGAAAGTGTGGATGACTGGTTGTCAATAATCGAATTTATAATGCCTAAAAAAGTCTGTTTTTCATTTTCTGATAAACCATCATCACTTGATGCAGCGCCATCAAAATCAAAACCACCGCCGGAACTTCCGCTCATCAACGCATCAATTTCATCCTGGGACAATGCACCGTCACTCATAGCTCATCTCCTTCAGCAGTTAATTCTTCAAATTCTTCTTTACTAAAATCTTCAATTTTCTTTGTAATTTGCACTGCTATTTTATTTCCTACTAATCCTGGTCTGCACAAAAATTTAGGTTTATTACCAAGTTTTAATTTCATATCATCATTTATTCTTACATTCTGCAATCTTATTACATCGCCTGCTGCAAGAGCCAATGCTTCTCTTACAGATATATTTATCTTTCCTATTTCTGCCACAATATCAACATCAACAGAAGCAAGTCTTTCCCTCAAAATATTTAAGTTTTCGGCAGTTGTGCCTCTTCTTACCGAAGAATACCAATATTGCGCCGAGAGTTTTCCGATTATAGGCTCAATAGTTATGTAAGGAATACAGAAATTCATCATACCTTCCACTTCGCCTACTTTTGTCTCAAGTGTAACAAGTACAACCATTTCCGAAGGAGGTACAATCTGGGCAAACTGCGGATTTGTCTCAATCTGACCAAGACGCGGTCTTAAATCAACAACCTGGCTCCATGCTTCTCTCATATTCCCAAGAATTCTTACTATTACCCCTTCCATTACCGAAGATTCAATATCCGATAATTCTCTGGTTATCTTTGTTCCTTCTCCCTTTCCTCCGAAAAGGCGTTCAATTATCGAAAAAGTTACAGCCGGGTCAATTTCAAGAATTGCAGATCCTTTCAAAGGATCCATATTTATTACAGCAATTGTTGTTTGATTTGGAATTGATCTGATAAATTCTTCATAGGTAAGCTGGTCTACAGAAGCAACATGAACATGAATAAGGCTTCTAAGCTGCGCAGAAAGCGATGTTGTAGTAAGACGCGCAAAAGTTTCATGCATTATCGAGACTGTACGTATCTGCTCTTTTGAAAATTTGTCGGGTCTCTTGAAATCGTATATCTTGATCTTTCGCTGGTCACTTACATGGGTAACTTCTACATCAGATTCTGTATCCCCTGTTGTAAAAGCAGTGAGCAACTGATCAATTTCGTTTTGCGATAAAATATCAGTCATACAACTTTAGACGACCCGCTCCTTTTCTAAAACTCAATAACATTAAAATCAGTAAATATCACATCCTGTACTCTGTCACTGCTGGCTAACATAACATTAAGCCTTCTTCTTAGCTCTTCTTTAATTCTGGCTTCATTCCTTGGTATAAGTTCTCTTTCATATTTTTCGCCAAAGAACATTCTTATTTCATTTCTTAGCTTTGGAGTTTGCTCCACAAGCTCCTGGTGCAAAGTTCTTGCCCGCGGGTTAAAGCCTACCGCTACCCTAACCATTACCATTGCACGCTTGTCAATATCCGCTGTTCTGGCTCGTATCTCATCTGTGCCTATTTCATACCATTGTAAACTGGGAAGTGTACTCCTAAGTTCTTCGGTATCAAAAAAGAAATCAGAAGTGCGTGATACAGGATCCATAATTCTTATTGTAACAACCGTAACTGTAACAATAAATAGTATACCTGCCAGAACTATAGCCACCCACTTAAGTATATTTATAACTACTGCAGGAAGAAAACCTATTTTTTTCTTCCCGATATCCTCTCCCGCAGAACTGCCGGCGGAATTCTCTAAATCCAGATCATAATCGTCAGACATTCTCGTCTCCTGATGTATATAATAGAATTTTATCAAAAATTTCTATTGTATGCAAATACTTTTTCACATACGAGTTTGTTAAAAAACTCATATACTATAAATGAGCATCGCTCAATATAATTATATCTACCCTTCTGTTGTAGGCTCTTCCTTCGGCTGTATCATTCGTAGCCATTGGAACAGTGCATGCAAATCCTGCAATTTGCATGGATCTATCATCTACATTAAAATCTTTAAGAAAATACAACACAGTGAGCGCTCTGGCTGCTGATAAGTCCCAGTTGGTCCTCCACTCACCTGCCGGGTCTGTCGGAATGCTGTCGGTATGTCCTTCAATTCTGAACTTTCTTCCTCTCATTTCATCCGATCTCATAAGACTTGAAAGATTCTGTATTGTACGCCTTGCTTCCTCTATATTTAATTCCGCACTCGCAGTTCTAAAAAACGCATCCGCAGCAAGAGATATTACAACACCTCTTTCGTCCTCTGTTACCCTTACAGTTCTGCTTCTTATTTCGGGCTGAAAAACAGAAACTGCCTGTCTTCGCGCTCTGTCAAGAGCTCTTCCTGGCCGAGGCGATGGCAAAGCCATTACGTTATTTCCAAGGGCGGCAAGCCTTCCTTCTGCATCAAGAGTATTGCCGCCCCGTAAAGCGCCAACTCCATGGAATGCAGAAAGAATCAGCCTTATCTCTGCACCGTCTATAATGGCAGTTGAAAACATAATTACAAAGAATACAAGAAGAAGAGTTACCATATCACTGAATGTTGCAAACCATGTAGCAAGACCTTCCGGCGGACATCTTCTCTTTTTTTGTCGCATACTTTTCCTTTCTCTTATTCTCCCGCAGATGACACAGCTTTAATTGATTCTCTTTCAACAGGTGATAAAAATGCAAGAAGTTTTTCCTCAACCATTCTTGGGTTATCTCCGGATTGAATGGAAAGAACTCCTTCTATCATAATCTCCCTTACCATAATTTCTTCGCCGCTTCTGTTCTGGAGTTTATTTTTCAGAGGGGTACAAACCAGGTATGAAACTGCAGCTCCATAAAGTGTTGTTATAAGAGCAAGAGCCATACCTCTGCCTACAGCAGCCTGATCTCCCAGGCTTGCCATCATTGCAATAAGTCCAATTACTGTACCCATCATCCCAAAGGCCGGCGCAGACTTCGACCATTCATCCCATACTTTTATACCAGCTTCGTGTCTGGCTTCCATCTGATTGAGGTCATTATACAATATGCTTTTTATTAGTGTTGGATCTGTACCATCAACAACTAGTCTTAATCCCTTTTCAAGGAATTTATCTTCAAGTTCATCAAGGCTATCTTCAAGAGCAAGAAGTCCTTCGCGCCTTGCCTGTTCAGAAAAGCTTACAAGAGTAGATATAAGTTTTTCTTTTTCATAATTTTTTATAAAAAAAGCATTTCTTGTAAACTTCATAATGCCCAAAGCTCTTGTCATCGGAATACCAATCATAATCGCAAAAAATGAACCGCCAACAACAAGTACTATAGAACCTATGTCAATATAAAGCATCGGAGAAGCGCCGGTTAAAATTATAGAGGTTACTAGCATCATAGCGCCTAAAATTAGACCAAGTATTGTTGCTAAATCCATAGACGATTACTCCTCGTTTTTAAAACAACCTATAAGTTGCCTGTATTTTACAATTCTATCAAAAACAGACTGGTAGTCTTCGCGGACTACCAGTTTTTTTCCTGAAAGCATTACTAATGTAGTATCAGGATTCAGTTCAATATACTCTATCTGGTGCGGATTAAGATAATATTCTATGCCATTAAGCCTTGTAACTTTAACCACTTTTTACACCCTTAACCACTTTCATATATTACCCGTCACTTTATCTCTTAAGTGTCAGTATTTCCTGAAGCATTTGATCTGATGTCTGAATTGTTCTTGAGTTTGCCTGAAACCCTCTCTGCGTAACAATCATATCTACAAACTGATCAGCAAGATCAACATTACTCATTTCAAGAGTACCGGCTATGAAAGATCCTCTGCCTGCAACCCCTGATACGCCAATATCTGCAAAACCTGAGTTATTTGTTCTGACAAACATTGTGCCGCCAACTTTATAAAGCCCGCCAGGGTTTACAAAATTTGCAAGAGCGATTTGCCCTATTGGTCTGTTTGTTCCATTCGAAAAAACGCCGGTTATAATACCTGTTGAATCTATTCTGAAATTTTCAAGATAGCCAAGCGTATATCCGTTTTGCCAAAAAGCTCTTGTTGAGCTTCTTTCTGCAAACTGCGTAACTGTATTCGTAGCGCTTCCTATCTCGCCAAGCGTAAGATTAAAAGTTTGCCTTACAGATTCTTCTCCAGGGGGAATTGATGTTTCCGGGACATCAAAAGAAATAGCAAGCTGGAGTATTCCTTCGTTTACAATATTACCCTGCCCGTCTTCTGCAGCAAGCAATAAACCGTCGTTACCAAATTCAAGTATAAATGTGTTGCCTTCTTCGTTTACAGCTGTATTGGTATCTATCTCTGCATTTCTGTTTATAAAAATTTGAGCATTCCACCTGTTTGGCTCTCCTGGAACTTTTGTAAAATCAATACTCATTGTATGCTTAGTGCCAAAGGCGTCAAAAATTGTTTTATCGACTGTCCAGGTGTTCTCAAGTATCATGCCAAGACCTGCTCCTTCAGGAATTTCAGCCAGTCTTTTGTCGAGGTTACACGCAAGCCTAACTTCTGTTGTTGCAAAAGCAGGATCTTTACCGCCAATAGGTATTATAAGATCTGTTGTATCTGCGGAAGTGTTTATTATCTCTATTCCGTCTATGACCTGAGTCATCCAGCCTTGTACTCTCAAACCATTCGCCGGATTCACAAGCGTGCCGTTTTCATCAAGACCAAATGCACCTGCGCGTGTAAAAAATTCCTGTTCACCCCTTCTTAAAACAAAAAAGCCGCTTCCCTTAATTGCAATATCTGTTGCAACACCGGTGCTTTGAAGCGCGCCCTGGGTATGGATGGTGTCTATAGCTGCAATGCTCATTCCAAGACCAACTTGTATAGGGTTTACGCCACCAAGTTCCTCTGTGGGTCTTGCTGCTCCTTGAAGCGTCTGCGACAACATATCCTGAAAATTAACTCTATCTCTTTTAAAACCAATCGTATTTACGTTTGAAATATTGTGTCCAATAACATCCATTCTCGTTTGATGATTCTGAAGTCCTGAAACACCTGAATATAATGATCTCATCATAAGATTTGCCTCCTACCGCCTATCTAGTCCTGTCTGATTCTTTCTACTCTTGATATATCGTAATATCTTCCATTAACAAGAAGCTGCGGATGTTCAAATCCCAATACTTCTTCAACTCTTCCGATAACTACCCGATCACCGTCTGAAACCTGTACAGTTTTGCCAATTAAATTTATTGCCTGACTTGATGCAATAACATTATGCAGCCTGTTAAAATCCCTGCTCATGTTTGTCATCTGCTCAAGCATTGAAAACTGAGCCATTTGCGCAATAAATTCCCTGTCTTCCATTGGATTTGTAGGGTCCTGATGCGTAAGCTGTGTAATTAATATTTTAAGAAAATCTTCTTTACCAAGCTGATTTCTATTTACTCTCTGATTGCCATCAGCAAGCGCTCTGTTAAAGTTGTTAACCTGCATCTCAGTCATGAATCTTTCATGATCCGTCATCATAGTATTTATATTCACAAAAACCTCCTAAACAACCATATCAACAAGCCTGTTTTCCGCTAACATATTTCTCACAACCGTATGCTCATCAACTTTTTTAATTTCCTTTAATGTAAGAACTCTGTTATTTTCCATTATTTGTCTTTCCTTATTTTGTTCCCCGCCTACGGAAACATCAATTGTTGCCGAGGAGTATCCGTTTTCCTTAAAGCTTTTAACAAGGCTATCTATATTGCTTTCAAATATCCCTTTTATATTATAATTGTCGACTATTATTCTGCCTGCTATATGATTATCATTAAGCATGAGCTTAATTCTTACATATCCAAGGTTTTCGGGTCTCATCAAAAGCCTGATTTCGCCAGCCTTGTTGTCTTTTAAAATTACATTTGCATTTTTTACAATATCTGTATTTCCGCTTTCCTTAAGATATTCGAGAAACTGGCTCTGGAACGAAGAAATTCCATTTCTGGACATAAGCCCGCTGTCTGTTTGCAGTTTCCCTGGCGAGAACTGCGCCTGCGAGCCTGGAAAAAACTCTTTCGCACTCATATCCTGGGTTGCGTTATTATTTGTGAGCGTGAATTTATTAGCTTGCGACGCCTCAGAAGCTTCTCTGCCGGATAATGTGTTCAAAGATTCTGTTCTTCTTGCATTGGTATTTCTGCGTAAATCAACAACCTGAAAAAACTCTTTTTTCTCTTTTTTAAGTTCATTGTTTTCTTTTAAACTTACACTTTTTTTTACATCGCTTTCCTGATTTGAATAATACCCCGGAGAACTAAAAACATTTTTTCCCTTTTGAGTTTTTTCAGATAATAACGATAAAGCATTTTTTGAAAATTCCGGAATTTCTTTTTCTGCTGCTTCTGCTATTGCTGATTTTTCAGCTCGCACTTCTGCATTTTCATGCACAGCTGCGCTGGCTGCCTGCAGCGAAAGAAGATCATTTATTGCATGATTCTGCTTAATCTCTTTTTCTGCGGCTGCATTCGCATCTTTTTTTGCAGTTGCTGCCGCATCTTTTCCTTCAACTGTATTCGTATCTTTTTTTGCAATTTTTTCCTTTACCGATGCATCTAACGTTAAATCTCCCGGTAATTTTTCTTTTCCAATTTTCTTTTCTTCTGATATTTTATCCGACAAAACATTTTCAAACAACTGTACATCTTTTGACTTCAAAGAATCACTGGAAAGAGGTTTTTTGTTTTTTTTCGAATGAATATCTTTGAGATTTAATCCGCTGTTTTCCTGTTTTTTATCCAGCGGTTCAAACTCTTTTATTACAGCAATTTCTACAGGCAAACTTACTCCTTTAAACCACCTTTAAGCGCCTAGTCCATTAGGTCTGATTGACATCTTTCGCTGTATGGCTGCCGCCCTTTCAGGAGGCATCAGCGATAGCCAGAATGCGACAAGCGACATTTCACCTGCTTCCTGTGAAATACGCTCAGTAACCCTCATAACATCTATAATATCCTGGTCATTTTTGTTCAAAAGGATATTTACTGCTCTTTCAGGGGGCATTCCTGTAAGATCTCTTGAATTCTGCTCAAGGTTCGCTATTCTATTTTCGTATAATCTTGTCCGCTGGTTAAATGAATTCTCTCTTTCTGCAAAAGCTTTTTCTCTTTCATTAAGAATTTCGATTCTTTGCCTTATTTCTACATCGCGATTATCAAGTTCTTCATTTCTTCTGTTAAGTTCTTCTTCTCTTATGCCGAGAGCTTCTTTCATCATAGTGAATCTGACTTGTTCAAGAAGAAAAAGATCATCTCTGTCTTCGATATCCAGCCCTCGCTGCCCAAGCAGTGCTGTATAAAACCATCCAATTCGTTCTCTTGCGCTTATTATTCCCAGATGATCAAACCACACCATCCCGCCAATAAACAAAACTATTATGAGTAGTATTAAAACGAAAATACGAAGTCCTGCTCCTGCATCACTAGTTAATCTCATATTTTAACCTCCTGAAGCTTAATAAAATTGCTGCTTACAATATCATCAATTGCCTTTGAACCTCTTATAAGCTCGCTTTTTTTATGCATCTCTGCTTTTTTTTCCCTAAGTTTTTCAAGCACTCTTTTGTTTTTGAGAGCCTCCAGATATTCCAGCCTTTTATTTTCCTTTTCTATATTTAGCGGTATAAGTTTTTTTTCAAAATCCATAACTTTTACATCGATTGCAGAAATCAGCGATTCATCATACATGATGGAATAAACATTATTGCCGGCAGCCTCGAATCTTGATTCCATAATTTTTCTTTTTCGGTTTTTAAGGTCTTCTATGCTGCTTACAATCTGCATATATCTGCCTGTAACTTCTGCAAGCTCCAATACTTTTTGTTTTTCTGCATATCCCCTTATTTCAAGCAGTTTTTCAAGTTTAAATGCAAAGTTCCTCATGTCTTTCCCTTATTCATAGCTTTATACCTGCTATTTTCGTTATTTCCATAAAACTTTCTTCCAGCGCAGACGCTTCATCTATTTTTTGCGCAAGAAATTTTTTAATCTCCGGCTGCTTTTTGATTGCTTCATCGATTTCGGGATTTGAGCCCTTTACATAAGCGCCTACATTTATAATGTCTTCGGCTTCGGAAAAAACAGCCACTTTATTTCGTAAATACCCTGCAGATTCCTTGATCTCTTTTGGCAAGATTCTGTTGGAAATTCTTGAAATTGATTTTAAAACATCTATTGCAGGGTAATGATTTGCCTCAGCTATTTTTTTGCTTAAGATAATATGCCCGTCAAGAAAGCCTTCTGCATTGTCGGAAACAGGTTCATCAAGATCATCGCCTTCAACAAGTACCGTATAAAACCCTGTAAGCGTACCGTTAGTCGAGTTCGCGCATCGCTCAAGAAGCTTGGGCATTTCCGTAAACACCGAAGGAGTGTAGCCTCTTGTTGCAGGAGGTTCTCCGATTGCAAGCCCCACTTCGCGCTGCGCTCTTGCAAATCTGGTAAGAGAATCAAAGAAAAACATTACATCTTTTCCTCTGTCCCTGAAATACTCGGCAATTGCAGTAGCAGTATATGCTCCCCTTATTCTTGAGATGGGCGGAGTATTCGACGATGATACAACTATAATAGTTTTTTTCATTCCTTCGGGACCAAGCTCATTCTCGATAAACTCATTTACTTCCCTGCCCCTCTCTCCAACAAGCGCTATTACATTTACATCTGCAGTGCTGCTTCTTGCTATCATTCCCAAAAGCGTTGATTTTCCGATTCCTGCGCTCGAAAAAATACCTATACGCTGACCTTTGCCTACTGCAAGAAGAGAATCTATAGCTCTTACTCCGGTCTGGATTTGTTCATTTACAGGCTTTCTTCTTAATATATCCGGCGGAGCATTAACAACAGGAATTTTTACGGCGCCTCTTATGTTCCCTTTATCATCAACAGGTCTGCCCATGCCATCCAGAACCCTGCCAAGCATTTTTGGAGAAACAGATATGGAAAGACTCTTTCCTGTAGCAACTACTATGCTTCCTATCTCAATACCATCGAAAGAGTCATAAGCCATAAGCTGTATTGCTTCTTTTTTGAGCGCAACAACTTCTGCCCATATTGGCACAGGGGAATTATCTATAATGATGTAGCAGAGTTCGCCAAGAACAACTCTTGGACCTATACTTTCGATAAGAAGACCTTGAACTCTTGATACTCGTCCAGTAAATTTTATGGGGTCTGTATCTTTGAGAACAGTATCATATTTTTCAAAAACAGTGCTCATTCCCCCTCCCCTGGTCTTAAGACACTCTTGTCAAATGGTAAGCTGCCGTATTTTTTTATATAAAATCTTCTACAACTTCTGTTTTAGCTTTTATTGGAGTAAGCTCAAGAATCTTATTTTTTATTTCATTAAGCTGCGAGGAAACTCTTGCATCAATTTCTCCAAAGTCTGTTTCTATAATCGCTCCGCCTTTATCTACAGTAGAATCCTCCAAAACAGTAATCGATCTTACGTTATCAACCATTTTCATAAAGTCTTTTATATGCTCTGTTGTGAGTTTTACATCATCAAGATTTACCCTAACAACTACCTCGCCTCTTGTTTTAAGCTTGCGCAGCGCCTGAATAACATTATTTATTACAACATTTTTCTGATTTTCAGAAATTACTTTTATTACTTTTTGCGAAATAAGAAGAACAAGATTTATAAGCTGTGTTTCGGATTCTTCAATAATTGCATTTCTCTTTTCAATTGCAGCGCTTAGAACCTGGTGAACTTTTTCTATAAGCCTTTCTACCTCTCCCCTGCCGGACTCAAATCCTTTTTCCAAACCATCTTTATAACCTGCATCATAAGCATCTTTTTCTATGGTTACAACTTTTTCAGTGGCTTCTTTTAACATTAACTCATGCTTTTCCAAAGCAGCTTTCTCTGTTGCAGTTGCTTGTTCCAGGGCATCCTGGATTATTTTTTGCGACTCATTTTTCCCTTTCTTTACTTCTTCAAATGCACTCTGTTTTGCTTCTTCTATAATTGCAGAAGCTTCTTTTTTTGCATTCTCGATCATCAAGAGTTTTTCTTTGTCCCATGCTTCTCTAAAAATTTCTGCCTCTTTTCGAAGATCATCAGCAGTAGGTCCGGTATATTCTTCTACATCCGGAATCTCTTCTATTTCCTCAATTTCGCTTTTTACAGGTTCAAGATAAACCGTATTATTGAGTCTGTGAACTTCTACAGAACGAAAAACATTCCTTGCCAACTAATCCCCCTATGTTAAACTAACTGCACTGGATCAGTACAGTTAGCCGCATATTAAACAACCATTTCATCTTCGCCTGATCTTGCAACAACAATTTCACCCTGCTCTTCAAGCTTTCTTATAACAGATACAATTTTCTGCTGAGCTTCTTCAACATCCTTAAGCCTGATTGGTCCCATAAATTCCATATCTTCTTTAAGAGTTGTAGCAGCCCTCTTGGACATATTCTTAAATATCTTGTCCTGCACCTCATTATCGACAGCTTTAAGCGCTTTACCAAGTTCTTGCTGATCAACCTCGCGCAATACTTTCTGAATCGCTCTGTCATCGAGAAGTACAATATCTTCGAATACGAACATTCTCTTTTTGATTTCTTCTGCAAGTTCCGGATCTTCTTCCTCAAGAGACTCTATAATTGTCTTTTCTGTTGATCTGTCTACTCTGTTGAGTATTTCAACAATACTTTCAACACCTCCGGCAGATGTATAATCTTCGCTCGATAAGGTCGAAAGTTTTTTCTCAAGAACTCTCTCAACTTCTCTTAATATTTCAGGAGAAGTTCTGTCCATTGTTGCAATACGCCTTGCAACATCAGACTGTGTCTCATGAGGAAGGCTTGAAAGAATAATCGAAGCTTTTTCCGGTTCAAGATAAGCAAGAATGAGCGCAATTGTCTGCGGATGTTCCTGCTGAATAAAGTTCAGAAGATGCGTAGGATCGGTTCTTCTTATAAAGTCAAAAGGTCTTATCTGAAGCGAACTTGTAAGCCTGTTGATTATATCAATTGCTTTCTGGCTTCCAAGAGATTTTTCAAGAAGCTCTCTTGCATAATCTATACCGCCGCTTGTTATAAAATCCTGAGCCATCATGAGCTCTTTGAACTCAAGAAGAACCCTGTCTTTATCTTCTGCTTCTATAGTTTCAAGACGCGCTATCTCAAATGTAAGCGCTTCGATTTCGTCTTCTCTAAGGTGCTTAAATATTTCGGCAGATATTTCAGAGCCAATTGTTACAAGAAAAATAGCTGCTTTTTGTCTTCCTGAAAGCTCTTTTCTTATTCCGCTGCCTTTCTTCTGTGTATTAGAAGCCGGAGCTGTTGCTGGTATTTTTCCCATACTATTCCTCCAGCAACCATGTTCTTATTAGCTGAGCAACATCTTCCGGATGTTCCCTTGCCATATTAATAGCCATTTCCTGCATTTCAAGCCTTGCTCGATCTTCAACAGACATTTCAACGCTGATCCCATCTTCTTCTGCACTTCTAAGAGCAGCTTCGCGCATAGCCTGATGCTGTCTTGCAAGCTCTTCTTCTCTGAGTTTTCTTCTTCTTTCAATAGCTCTAAGCACAATTCTTAAAATAATGAAAAAAGCTACAAGCAACAGAAGTCCTATAACAGAGTATGTAATTATCCGCTGAGTCATCATTCTTGCCCTGAATTTGTCATCTTCTGCCCTATGCTGCAATGTTCTGTCAAACTGCAGGGAGCGTACAGTAACAGAGTCTCCCCTGGCTCTGTTAAAGCCTACTGCTGCCTCTATAAGTTCTCTTGCTTTTACAAGATCTTCGGCGCTGACAGGAGTATGGGTTCTTACAATACTGCCGTCTCTGTTAAGTTTTACCTGCCCATTCTCGTCATGTTCCCAATTCCAGACTCCATCAATTGCAACTCCAATAGTTACGCGATTTATAACTGGAGCAGGGCTCCTTACTTCTCTGATGTTTCTAACATTAATAGCTTCGTTTTGTATTATATTATTTCTGCGGTACTCCCCTACCATTCCTGCAAGATCTCTATACGCAGGAGGAGTTTGACCTTCGTGCCCCGGAGGACCCATAGGGTTAAATCCTGTTCCCCTAAAATGTTCATCGATAATATTTTTTGATATTGTTATCGAAGGAAGAACTTCCAATGTGCTAAAAGGAACCAGAGGGTTCTCCGGTATCATGGTTATAGGAAAGTGTTCACGCGTATCAGTTTCTCTCTTGTTCATATCAATATCAACATCAATATTAAGGATCTGAACCCTGTCTTCGGTAAATATATGTCTCAAAGCACGCATAATCGTGTTTTTATATTCTCTTTCCAGGTCTCTTTTTATTCTAAGCTCTCTTCTTGCAAGCTCAATTCTGTCAAGCGCATCGAGCCCGGTAAAATCATTTAAAATATTTCCCCGATTGTCTGTAATTGTAATAAACTCTTCCTCAAGACCGCCTATAGCAAACTTTACAAGCCTTACAATACCTTGTATTTTTCTCCTATTTTCTGTTATGTCAGAACCTGGTCTTGGAGTTATTTGTATTGATGCTGTAACATTTTGCTGGTCTTCTGCAAAAAGCTCTCTCACCGGCAAATTAAGCATAACTTGTGCAGAGTCAACATCTTCAAGAGATTCAATATGCGCTCTGAGATTTGCAGTAATTGCGCGTCTTTTATTTACATTTCTCTCAAAATCCGTGGTTGTCCATCTTTCCATTCTAAATACATCCCACGGAGACATATTCCCTGGAATTAAGTCTGCGCCAGCAAGTGAAGACACAGCCCTGCGCGCTGTTGCTTCATTCTGTACCTGTATCATTCCATCGGCTGTTATTCTGTGGTGGATATTTTCTTCATCAAGGCGAACTGATATTCTATGCAGGAGATTCTCATCTCTTACAGGTGCAGTAAATACATTTACCATGCTCGGCGAACCGCTGTACGCTGCAAGCATTACAAAAGCAGTAAGAACCGTTACCACTACTGCGATAACAATAACCCTCTGGATCAAAGTAATTTTAGTCCAGATACCGACTAACTTGTCTAATATTTTTTTAAATTGCTCTTTCATTTCCCCTCCCCAGTTGAAAAGAACAGTAAGCATATAAAAGATTTGTTTCGCAAATCTTTTAACTGTTTATTTGCACTCTTTTTTTAATTATCTAAAATTTAAAACCTCTTGATATGCCCTAATTGCTCTGTCAACAACAGCTTGTGTAATCTGAAGCGCTGCATTAGATTTTGCTATTGCAATTGTAATATCATGCACATCTATACTGTTAGGATCTGTAATCATTCTTACGCTTAAATCATTTACTTCCTGCTGCAGTCTGTTAACCCCGTTTAATGCTTCAAACATTTGATCTGCAAAAGTAGGATTTTCTCTTTCAAGACGCCCGGTAACATTGTTCATACTGCCAGTAAAATGGCGCGGATCTGTTGTGTTAAGTGTAACTCTATTGCCTGTAACCTGACCAAAATTTAAAAATTCCATTTATTCCCCTCCCTATTTTTATACTTCCTATTGTCCTATTTCCAAAGCCCTAAGAAACATGTTTTTTGATCCATTGATTAATGCAATATTTGCTTCGTACGATCTTGTGGCAGATATCATATCAACCATTTCATTAACTATATTTGTATTTGGAAATTCAACATATCCTGCCCTTGGACCTGTTAGTATGGCATCCGGGTGCGTAGGATCATATACAAGTCTTGGCGGAGCCATATCTTTTTCAATTTTTGTAACTCTAACCCCGCGGCCAATTCCATTATCAAGATGCGCTGGAAGAAAAGGGCTTCTCCAAAAAGGCTGGTCTACTATTGGTCTAAAAATAACCCTGCTTCTTCTGAAAGGACCGCCTTCCGGAGTTCTTGTTGTCTCAACATTTGCTAAATTATTTGAAATTACGTCAAGCCTAAGGCGCTGCGCCGAAAGACCTGATGCAGCAGTATCAATATTTGTAAATATACCCATCTAAACCTCCTTACTTGTAACCCAACATTACTAAGACCTTGTTACCATAGTAATCTGGGTAAATTGATTTGAAATTACCCGGGTAAGAAGCTGGTAATTCAACTGGTTTTTAAGCATATGTATTGATTCTTCTTCTATATCAACATTGTTGCCATTTGCATCTGTTGTCGAAAGAAAATCTAAAACCCTCTTTGGTCCTACACTTCTATGATCAATAGGCTGAAAAAACGATATATGCCTTTCATCTGTCATTTTTGCATCAAGTGCAGGCGGAATTTGCGACTGAAACGCTCTTTTTAGCTGCGCTTCAAAATTTACTGTGCTTCTCTTAAAATGAGGAGTATCTACATTAGCTATGTTATTGGCTATTACGCTTCTCCTTAACATTGAGACATCCATTGCTCTATGAAGAATATCTACTGTTCTTCCAAAACTGTTATTTAAAAACATAATCTTCTCCTAAAATCCTGTCGAAAAAAAGACCTTACCTTAAATATCGGTTTGCTGTTGACACCCATTAGATTTTTCATAAAATATACCTGCTTAAATCCTGATCTTCTATAATATTGCCCAGCTTTTCATCTATATACGCCGGAGTTATTGTAATTGTTTGACCGCTTAACTCGTTTGCCTCAAAAGAAACATCTTCGAGAAGATATTCCATTACTGTGTGCAGCCTTCTTGCTCCTATGTTTTCTGTTTTTGAATTAACTTCCTGAGCAAGATACGAAAGCCTTTTTACTGCATCATCTGTAAATTCAAGTGTTACGCCTTCTGTTTTCAAAAGTTCTTTATACTGCTTAATAAGAGCATTTTCGGGCTGAGTAAGAATTCGCTCAAAATCTTCTGCACCAAGCGCTTCAAGTTCTACTCGTATTGGAAATCGTCCCTGAAGTTCGGGAATAAGGTCTGATGGTTTGCTCATATGAAAAGCCCCGGCTGCAATAAATAGTATATGCGCTGTATCTATTATTCCGTATTTTGTGTTTACCTGACTTCCTTCGACTATTGGCAGAATATCGCGCTGAACGCCTTCGCGGGATACATCTACTCCGCCTTTATTTTCCTTTCCTGCAACTTTATCTATTTCGTCAATAAATATTATCCCCATCTGCTGCGCGCGGTCTTTTGCAATATCAGCAGCTTTATCTGTATCAATTAATTTATCTATTTCTTCATTAAGAATTGTTTCGCGTGCATTTTTTACTGTCATTTTTCTTCTTTTCTTTTTATTGCCGCCGAACATGCCTGCGACTGCTCCGCCAAGATTCATGCCCATATCTTCCAAATTTGCGCCAGAAAATATTTCAAAAATTGGCGTTGCTTTTTTTGATACATCGACATCAATCTCTTTATCCTCAAGCATACCTTTTCTAAGCATATCCCTGAATTTCTCGCGCGTTTGCTTTGATCTTTCATCAAGAACTTCGGGAAGATGGATAACCCCCGGCGACGACTGGTCTTGCTGGGGCTGATTCGGTGGCGACGACGAAAAAGCTGGCAGCGGAAGAAGAAGGTCCAGTATAACTTCTTCTGTTCTGGTTTCGGCTTCTTTTAGAACCTGCTCCCTCATTTCTGCTTTTACCATATTTACTGCAACATTCATAAGGTCTCTTACCATTGATTCAACATCGCGGCCTACATATCCTACTTCTGTATATTTTGTCGCTTCTACTTTTACAAATGGAGCGCCGCATAACTTGGAGAGTCTCCGCGCTATTTCTGTTTTTCCGACTCCGGTTGGACCTATCATAATAATATTTTTTGGAGCTACTTCTTCCCTCAATGATTCATCAAGCTTCTGCCTTCTTACGCGGTTGCGGAGCGCAATAGCAACTGCTTTTTTTGCTTTTTTCTGACCAATAATATATTTATCCAGCTCTGTAACAATTTGCTTTGGCGAAAGCGCTTCAAGTTCAAGCATTGATTTCCTCCAATATGAAATTCTCATTTGTATAGATACAAATCTTACCTGCAATCCCAAGTGATTTTAATGCAATTTCCCCTGCGGTAAGTGTTGAAGAATCAAGATATGCAAGTGCAGCGGAATACGCATAATTGCCGCCGGAACCTATTCCTATTACTCCTTCTTCGGGCTCCACAACATCGCCGGTACCGGAAATAAGAAGAATTTTGTCTTTATCAGCCACCAACAGCATTGCTTCGAGCCTTCTTAAGATTCTGTCTGTTCTCCAGTCTTTTGCAAGCTCTACGGCAGCTCGTGTAATATCTGCTTTATATTCTTTTACCTTTGCCTCAAATTTTTCAAAAAGCGTAAAAGCATCTGCTGTTCCGCCTGCAAATCCTACAATTATTTTTCCATCATGAATTTTTCTTACTTTTCTTGCATTTCCTTTTATAATTGTATTACCAAGAGTTACCTGTCCGTCAGCAGCCATTGCAACGCTGTTGCCTTTTTTTACAGCAAGAACTGTAGTGCCTTTTACTCTCATTATTTTTTATTACTCCTTACGTTATCTATTTTATCTTTATTTATCCTGCCATGCGGGTGCGCCATGCGGTAAACCTGTTTAAGTCTTCCTATTCCCACATGTGTATAAACCTGGGTGGTCGAAAGGCTTTCATGACCAAGCATTTCCTGAACATATTTTATATCAGCGCCTTCTTCGATTAAATGTGTTGCAAAAGAATGTCTGTACATATGAGGAGAAACTCTTTTTTTCATTTCTGCGTTATCAGCCATCTTGTCAATAATATAAAAAGCTCCTCTTTCGGTTATTCTCTTTTTTACTGAATTAACAAAAACAGGCAATCCTTTTTTTAACTTTTTACTGGACATATCGCAAAAGTAGCCAAGCGCTTGAAAATACTCTTTCAGGGAATTTAAAGCTTTATCGCCCAGGAAGACTACGCGCTCTTTATCTCTTTTGCCGTAAACTCTGGCAGTACCCTTATTCATATTTATCATATCTGTATTTAGGGTTATTGCTTCTGATACCCGGCAGCCTGTTGAGTAAAGAAAATCAACAATTGCCTTGTCTCTGAGTTTTATAAACTCTTTTTTGTTTTGTGCTGTGCCTGCAGCATCTCTTATTTTTTCTATTTCTTCATACTGGAAATATTCCGGAAGATTGTTTTCCTGCCTTAATCTTCTTACTTTCTCAAAAGGGTTAAACGAAACTTTTTTTAATTTAACTGCATAATCATAAAATGTTCGCAGAGCAACAATTTTTCTGTTTATCGAAGAAGGGTCTAAGCCAGAATCTCTCATGAAAACAACATACGCCCTTCCTGTATTTTTATCGGGATTATACAAACTGCTGTTTTCTGCGTTAATAAAAAGTTCAAATTGAGTTATATCTTTTTCATAAGCTTTAATAGTTGCTTCAGAGAGTTGCTTAACATTGCTTACATAAGATATAAATTCTGCAATCATTCTTCTTCACCTGTATTTTTTGAATTCTTACAATCCTGATTTGAACATGAATAATACGTGCTTCTTTCTTTGCTATATTTTTCAACCATAAAATATCCGCATTCGGAACATTTTTTTGATGATGGTTTTACATGGCTGATAAAATCACACTCAGGATAATTGCTGCAACCGTAAAACTCTTTACCTTTTCCTCCCTGCTTCTTTTTTGCAACAATTTTGCCGTTACAGCCGGATTTTGGGCAATCTGCAAGAGGAATTGATTTTGTATTTTTGCAATCAGGAAATCCGGAACATGCAAGAAAGTATCCGAAGCGGCCAAGTTTTTTCATCATTGGTTTTTCGCATTTTTCGCACACATAATCTGTTTTCTCGTCCATAACTCCTTTTATCGATTCAAGGGTTTCCATAACATGGTCAAGTTGTTTTTTAAACGGGTCATAAAATTCTCCGACCATCTCGTACCAATTTTCCTTGCTCTCTTCAACTTCATCAAGCTTTCTTTCCATTCCTGCTGTAAAATTTACGTCGAGGATATTGCTAAAAGAGTTAATAAGTATTTCGTTTATAATTTTCCCAAGCAAATTTGGAACAAGTTGTTTGTTTTTTCGGGCAACGTAGTATCTGTCAATAAGAAGCGAAATAATGGGAGCATAAGTAGAAGGTCTTCCGATTCCTTTCTCTTCCAGAGCTTTTACAATACTTGCATCGGTATATCTTGCTGGTCCCTGAGTAAAATGCTGTTCGGGCTTGAATTCAATAAGGTCTAAAGTATCTTTTTCTTTTAGAGAAGGTATTTTTACTGTTTTTTCTTTTGCTGCAAGTATTTTTAAAACTTTTTGATAACCCTTTTCTTTTATTTTCGTTATGCTTGTTCTAAAAACAGATTCTCCGCACTCTATATCAACAGTTGTAGTTTCTGTAATTGCATTTTTCATTTGAGAAGAGACAAATCTTTCCCATATAATTGCATAAAGTTTTTGCTGGTCTTTTGTAAGATACTCTTTTACATAATCAGGCGTATATTGAGAATAAGTTGGTCTTATAGCTTCGTGCGCACCTTGAGCCTGCTTTGAGGGCGAATAGTTAATTGGGTTCTCAGGCAAATCTTTGGGATAATTCTCTTTAATAAATTTCCGTACATCTTCGATAGCCTGATTGGAAATTCTTGTTGAGTCAGTTCTCATGTATGAAATAAGTCCAACTCTTCCTGCTCCTATATTTATGCCTTCATAAAGCTGCTGTGCAATCTGCATGGTTTTTCTTGATGTAAATCCAAGTCTGTTTGCAGCATCCTGCTGGAGCTTGGATGTGGTATAGGGCGGTCTTGGCTGGCTTCTTTTTTCGCTTTTTTTAATTTCCCTTACTATAAAATCTTTGCCTGCAAGCTCACTTATTAAAGCATCTACTGATTTTTTATCAGGAAAAACCGGCTTTTCTCCTTTATTAAGATACAGTTGTACAGTAAAATTGTTTTTGCCTTTTTTAAGCTCTGCACTCAAAGACCAGTATTCTTCAGGGACAAAATCTTCAACCTCTTTTTCCCGCTCGCATATTAATCTTAACGCTACAGACTGCACCCTTCCTGCCGACAATCCGTTTTTGACTTTTTTCCACAACAATGGCGAAAGATTATATCCCACAATGCGATCGAGCACTCTTCTTGCTTTTTGGGCATTAACCTTGCCCAAATCGATTTCCATTGGAGATTCTATAGCTTCTTTTATCGCAGCAGGCGTAATTTCATTAAAAATAATTCTTTCAATTTTCGTACTGCTGTTTTTTTTCTCAAGAAATACTTTAAGATGAAAAGATATCGCCTCCCCCTCCCTGTCGTTATCAGATGCAAGTAAAATATGGTCTGCTTTTGCAGCCTTGCTTGCAAGTTCTTTTAATATTTTTGCCTTTCCGCGAACAGTAATATATTCAGGTTCAAAATTATCTTCCAAATCTATGCCAATTCTTGATTTTGGGAGATCAATCAGATGACCAATGGAAGCTGCAACAGAATAGCCGCTGCCCAGATAACGTTCTATTGTTTTGGCTTTTGCCGGAGATTCAACAATGAGCAAAGTATTTTGCTTTTTATTTTTCTCCGTTCTGTTTTTAAACATGTTTAGCTCTCCTGTATAAAACTCCTTTATAGTTAACCGCACAACCATTTATTTCATCTTCAATATTTTTTGCATTATAAAAAGGGTTATTACTTATATAGTTTTCTGAAAAATCAAAAGCATAATATTTTCCTATTTCGTGCGGACTGGAAAACAATAAAGCGCCGTCATTAACAAGAGACATTCCGCCGTCGCCAAATGGCGAAGAAAGACCTGCCTCGTGTACAAAAACTTCCCTGCCCTGCTCAAGAGCATAATCAGCAGTTATTAACGCTCCTGATTTTTTCGGAGCCTGAATTATTAATACTGCAGATGAAAGTCCGCTTATAATTCTGTTTCTTTCCGGAAAATGGAATTTAAGCGGATGGACTTCAGGCTGATATTCGCTTACCAAAATTCCATTGGATTCAATTATTTCCAATGCTGTTTTTCTGTTTGATACAGGATAAATTCTATCAAGACCGCATCCCATAACAGCAATTGTAGTTCCGCCGGCGCTAATGCTTCCTTTATGCGCTTCATTATCTATTCCGATTGCAAGCCCGGAAACTACTGTTATATTATTAAGAGAAAGATAAAACGCAGTTTCAAATGCAGCTTTTAATGCTTTTCCGGTTGCAGACCTTGTGCCTACAATTGAAATCGAAGGCAAGCTAATTTTTTCCACAGCGCCTTTTACATACAAAACAAGCGGCGGGTCATATATCTCTTTCAAGAGAAAAGGATATTTATTATCAAAAAAAGTAATAATCTCAATATCTTTTTGAAAACAATTTTCGATTACAAAAAAGGCCTGAGAAATATTGTCATCAATTGTTTTTTTATCCAGAGCAAAGAAGGAGGCTGCAACAGAAGCAACATCATCAGGAGTAATTGATTTTAAATCAACTGCTTCTGATATTAGTTTTAGCTGTTTACTTTTTTGCATCTTTCCTATTTTTAAATTTGAGATAAAAATAGATAATAATTTAATTCCTTCCATCTTTATCTCCACGCATCAAGCTGCCTCTTGTTTTCTTCTGCCTGTCTTCTAAAAACAGTGCTCATAGTATTTCTTATAATATTGTCATATATGGCCGAAGCTTTATCCAGAAGCCCCAATCTTACATATGCGTTTGCAAGAAGAAACATTGCTTCAAAATCGCTTCTTTGTGTTTCAAGAAGGCGTTCCAGATAAAGAATAGCCCTATCAGGCTGATCAAATTCAAAAACGTAAAGTACAGAAATTGCATACAGAGCCCGCGAAAAGTTAGGGTTATATTCAAGCGCTTTTAAATAATATCTTTCTGCCAGCAGCAGCTTTGCAAATTGCATTGTTTCATCTACAAGAGATTTCGCATATCTCGCATAAGCTAGTCCTGCAAAATAAAATAAAACAGGATTTTTATTGGTAATCTGCAAAGCATTTTCAAATTCTTGCGCAGCAAGGAGATACATTCCGTTATCCAGGTAAAGCCTGCCAAGCATTTGATGAAACCTAGCAAGATCTCTTGCTGCTGTAACCCTTTCCTCAAGTATTCTTCTGTTTTCTCTTATTGCAGCCCTTAATTCCCTTTCCCTGCTTCTCATCTGCTCGGACGTAAGATGACCTTCATCCATCTGATTCATTATGTCAAAAAAAGCTCTTTCATCTTTAATCCTGTTGCAGCCAGCCAAAAACAGAGCTGCTGCAAACAGAAGCGCAATTTTTTTCACAATTTTCCCCCTGCTTTTTTTCCCTCAGGATGATATTGGTTATGACATTCTTCAAGGTCATTTCTTACAAGATGAGTATATATCTGGGTTGTTGAAATATCTGTATGACCAAGCATTTCCTGCACAGAACGTAAATCTGCTCCTCCTGTTAAGAGATGTGTTGCAAAAGAGTGTCTTAAAGTGTGCACACGGCTTTCTATGCCGCAAGCCATAGTTATCTCTTTAAATCTTTTCCATACGCCTTTTCTGCTAATAGGTTCTCCTTTGATGTTTAAAAAAACAGAATCGGTTTTTTTGTTTTTAAGCAAAAAAGGCCTTGCTTCTTTAATATATCTTTTAAGCCAATATTCAGCAGCATCGCCTCCAGGAACTATTCTGTGCTTGTTTCCCTTTCCAATAACTTTGATAACACTATCGTTAGTAAAAATATTGCTGCATTTTAACGAACAGGCTTCAGATATCCTAAGTCCGCAGGAATAAATTAACTCAAAAAGCGCTCTATCCCTAAGCCCTGAGTGAGTTGAAACATCAATATTATCAAGCAATGTATCAATATCTTCTACAGAAAGGTAATCCGGAAGTCTTTTGCTCCTGCGCGACATTTTGATAAATCTGGAGGGGTTGTCGTCTCTCAGATTTTCAAGCTGCAGGAATTTAAAAAAAGACCTTATTCCTGATGCAACCTTGCTGATAGTAGCCGGCTTTAAATCAACACTGGTTTCTTCTTTGGCTTCTTCTGCCTCGCATCCTTCATTATCAGATAGTGTAATTGTCCGGTTTTTTCTTAAAACAATATATTCTTCAATATCCGATACTTCAACCAAAATATATTTTTTATTTTTCCGCGCCAGATATTCAGTAAAGAGACGAGCCTCATCAATATAAAATTTTACTGTCGAAAGAGACAAATTTAATTCTGCCCTGAGGTATTGTTCATACTTTTTTAATAAGCTTTTCTCTTCTGCTGCTGCAATCAATTATTTTTCTCCCTGTTTTACGAATTCACTTTCACGCGCGCGAAGAACTGCAGGAATCTCAAGATCAGATGAAACAGAGTTTCTTCCGCTAAGAAAAAGATCATCTCTTCTTGCATATAAACCTTTTCTCATTTGACCCCATTCGCTGTTGGAAACAAACTCATTTTTACTGTTCGGCTGCACAGGAATATCCTCTTTCTTTTTTTGTCCGCAAGCGTTCTCATCCTGGGGAGCAAAGCCAGTTGCAACCACCGTTACTTTTATTTCATCTTTCAGCGTCTCATCATTAATTATGCCTGTAATTGTATTAACATCCTGATCCGCCGTTGAAGTTATGATTTGAAGTATTTCGCGGAATTCCGAAAGCGTGAAATCTGCTCCGCCTGTAACATTTACAAGAATTCCTTTTGCGCCTTCAAAATTTACATCATTAAGCATTGGGTTATTGATGGCAGTTGTTGCAGCATCTATGGCTCTGTTTTCACCTCGGCCTATGCCAATGCCCATCATAGCATCGCCCTGTCCGCTCATAATTGTCTTTACATCTGCAAAGTCAATGTTCATATCTCCTTCTTGCGTAATAAGATCGGAAATTCCCTGAACACCCTGCTTTAAGACATCATCAGCAAATAGAAACGCTTCTTTAAACGGAGTGCGTCTGTCCATAATGTTCATGAGATTTTCGTTTGGAATTGTTATTAAGGTATCAACAGATTGCCTGAGTTTTTTTATTCCTTCTTCTGCAACTCTTTTTTTGCGCTCTCCTTCAAGAGCAAAAGGTTTGGTAACGACTGCTACTGTTAAAATAGAAAGATCTTTTGCAATTGCTGCAATTACAGGAGCTGCACCTGTTCCAGTACCGCCTCCCATCCCGGCTGCGATAAAAACCATATTAGCGCCTTTGAGAATATTCTTTAATGTTTCCTTATCCTCAATAGCAGCTTTTTCTCCTACTTCGGGAATCCCGCCTGCTCCAAGACCACTTGTAAGCTTGTTACCAATAGGTATTTTAGTTTTTGCCTTGCTCTTGTTAAGATCCTGAACATCTGTATTGACAGCAATAAATTCAACGTTGCTTAAACCACCCTCAATCATCCTGTTTACAGCATTATTGCCGCCGCCGCCTACTCCCACAACCTTAATTACAGTAGGATTTGCAAAACTCCTTTCTTCAAGCACTCTTATTTCCATATTCCCCCTCCCAGTGAAATACTATTTATCTATTTAAAAAAACTCTTTTACCCAGTTTTTAAATCTCCCAAAAAAGTTTATCTCATTTGACAATGTAACTTTCTTGTCAAATTTCTCTCTCATTTCATCTGTAAACATTACAAGACCAACTGCTGTTGAATACATTGGATTTCTATATTCTTCAACAAGACCGCCGCAGCCTGCCGGATACCCTATTCTTACAGGAAGATTAAATATTTCACCTGCAAGTTGCGCAACCCCTGGCATAAGAGAGCCGCCTCCTGTAATAACAATCCCGCTGTTTAGCAGTTTTAAATAATTTTTTCTCTCAAGATGTTTCTTTACCATTAAAAATATTTCCGCAACCCTTGGCTGAATAATTTCGCATATTTTTTTTCTTGATATATATGTAGCAGGCCAACCGCCGACACTTGGAATAACTATATCTTCTTCTTCGACAAGAGGCTCATAACAGCAGCCTGATTCCAGCTTTATCTTTTCTGCAATATCAAACGGTATTTTCAAAACAATGGAAAGATCATTTGTTATTTGTTTTCCGCCTATAGGCACAACATCTGTATGATATGGGGCACTCTCATAATTAACTATAACATCTGTTGTGCCGCCGCCTATATCTATCATAAGCACTCCCATATCTTTTTCTTCGGGACGCAAAACAGCCTTCGAAGAAGCAAGCGCCTGCAAAATTACGTTATCAACCCTAAATCCGGCACGATTCACGCATTTTATAAGATTTTGCGCAGAAGTAACAGATCCGGTTATTATATGCACTTCTGACTCAAGCCTTATCCCAATCATCCCAAGAGGGTCTCTTATTCCTCCTTGGTCATCAACTATAAATTCCTGCGGAATAACATGGAGCACCTCTCTGTCCATTGGTATTACAATAGCTTTGGCTGCATCAATAACACGAGATATATCTTCTGGCGCAATTTCCCTTCCTTTGCCTGCAACTGCAACAACACCGCGCGAATTAATTCCCTCTACATGACCGCCTGCAATTCCTGTAACCACAGAAAAAACTTCGCGTCCCGACATCATCTCAGCAGCTTCAATAGCTTCGGTAACAGCTTTCATTGTAGCTTCGATATTGATTACCACTCCCTGTCTTAACCCTGTCGAAGGAGCTTTGCCAATTCCCGTAATTTCAAGTTTGTCATTCTCATCATACTCGCCAATTACGGCGCAAATTTTTGATGTCCCAATATCAAGTCCAACCAATAAATTATCAGCAGGCAACCCGTTACCCCTCCTTAACCCTAAAAACCACTTGTCCAGAGCGAAAATCAAGTTCATCCATTTTCGACCCCAGTCCATTTTTTTCTATTATATCAAGTACAACAAATATCTGTTTTAGGAGAGCTTCATTAATTGTATTCTCTGTTCTTACTCTCACTCTGGTATTTAAAGGATATAATAACACTTCATAACTTAAATTATTCTTTTTTACAAATTTTATTTCTGATATTTGATCAAAAAGAGCCGGCGTTGTTTCTCTTAATCTTTTCAGCTCTGCAAGATATGGAATAAGCTCCTGAGGCAGCCTTAACCCAAGCCTTAATTCTGTAAATTTCAAACCCGATATTACAGGAAGCCTATAGTCTGAAACAGATCTCCCTATTTCAAAAATTACACCTTCTTCATCAAAAACAACCGGAATTGTCCTTCCCTCTGTGTTAACAAGAGCCATGCCCAACGGAACTCTCTCCGTAACTTTAATATAAAGCGAAGCAGGAAATACTCTTCTTACTTCTGCTGTTTTTATTAGCGGGTGCGCGAGAAGCCTTTTCTCTATCAGCGCCGGATTTATTGAAAAATAATAAAGTCTTCCTTCAAGTTCCGCTAATCTAAGAATATCATTATTACTAAGCGGGAAAGTGCTCGAACAGTGTATTTCTATCTTTCTAATTAAAAGCTCAGGAGCAATAAAAAGCTGAAAAGCTATTTTTGCTATCAAAAATAGAATAAAAACTATAGAGAGGGCAAAAAGTATAAGCTTTTTTTTCGGCGCTAGACTTTTTTCTTTTTTTGTATCCATAAAATTATATGCTAACCCGGTTCTGATAAATGTGCTACTCATGCCTGTATACCTTTTCTGTTTTTAAATGTTTGGAAAAATTAAGAAGCATACCGCACATAAGCAAGGTAATAAAAATAGAAGACCCTCCATGAGAAAAAAACGGAAGCGGAACTCCGGTCGAAGGAATTGCACCGGCAACAACAGCCATATTCATAATAGACTGATAAAAAATCGAAGTTGTTATTCCAAATGCTGCATAAAAACTAAATTTGTCCGTGCAGCGAAATGCAATAAGATACCCTCGTACTGCAAAAAGAGTAAAAAGAATAATAATCAAAAAAATACCTATAAAGCCAACCTCTTCCCCTACTACTGCAAAAATAAAATCAGAGTGAGCTTCAGGAAGAGCTCCCAGTTTTCTAACTCCGCTTCCTATTCCCATGCCCCAGAATCCTCCGCTTATTAACGCCTCCCGCGCCTGCAGTATTTGATACCCAACTCCCAGAGGGTCGCTTTCCGGATTAATAAAAGCAACTAGTCTTCTCACGCGATGTTCTCTGTTAAACAAAAGAAGTATCAAAAAAGGAATAACCGCAATAATAGCGGACAAAAAATATCTATATTTTATTCCTGCAATAAAAAATATTGTTGCGCTGACAAAAATCAAAAATATTGCAGTTGAAAAATCGTTTTGCGCGAAAGTAAGAAGAACAAAAAGAAGAATTATTACAACCGGGTGGGACAATGTATAGAGGTTATTAAGTTTTTCTTCTTTTTTACTTAAAAAATCCGCCAGATATAAAATAAGAGCAAGCTTTGCTATTTCCGAAGGCTGAAAAGTTCTGTTCAGCATCCCAAGCGGTATCCACCTTCTTGCTCCCTGGATATTCTGCCCGGTTATAAGAACAAAAACAGAAAGCACTAAAGAAACAAGCAGCAAAATAAAAACAAACCTTTTAATTGTTTCAACAGGCAGATTCATAATTAGCAAAGCTCCCAAAATTCCCAAAACAACCAGCGGCAGCTGCCTTAGCAAAAAAAACTCCGGGGGTCTGTTTAGCCTTATTGCATTAGCATACGAAGCTGAAAAAAGGAAAGAAAGCCCTATTCCCAACAAGAGTATGATTATTAATATAAGAAAAAAATCGCAGGACTGCCTGTTATCTTTTTCAATAATAAAATTACCCGCCATCTTGCTCCCTATTGTATCTTCAATGTAGACAAGCTCAAAATAACAAAAAGCCCGCCAAGTATCCAAAAGCGCGTAACAACCTTGTTTTCGCTCCATCCGCTTAACTCATAATGATGATGCAGCGGCGCCATCTTAAAAACCCGCTTTTTTCTAAGTTTATATGAAACCACCTGTATAATAACCGAAAGAGCCTCAAGTACAAAAACACCGCCAATTATTATTAAAAGGATTTCTTTTTTTATTAAAAGCGCCATTACGCCGATAATTCCGCCTAACGCCAAACTGCCTGTATCTCCCATCATAACCTCCGCAGGGTGGCAATTAAACCAGAGAAACCCTACAACAGCGCCTACCAGCGCACAAGCAAGAATTGTAAGCTCCCCGCTTCCAGGAATAAAAGGAATTAGAAGGTAGTGAGCAAAATCCACCCTCCCGGAAACATATGTCAATACTCCAAGTGCCATACCTACAAGAACAACAAGACCAGTTGCGAGACCATCAAGCCCGTCTGTGAGATTCACAGCATTTGAAGCTCCAACAAGAACAAGTACACCAAACGGTATGTACAAATATGATAAATCCAAAATAGCATATTTGAAAAAAGGTATATATAAAAGAGTTGTCTCAGGATTGCGATTATGAAAAATAAAAAGCACAATAGCAAGAGAAAGCAAGATTTGAGCAATAAATTTAAATTTTGCCCTAAGCCCTGCTGCGTTTCTTTTGTATATTTTAAGATAGTCATCCACAAATCCTATTGCGCCAAACCCCAGGAGCGCGACAATACAAATCCATGTGTAAATACTTCTAAGATCCTGCCAAAGCAGTACAGAAACTACAATCGCCAGAATTATTAAAATTCCCCCCATTGTAGGCGTTCCCGACTTAGCCTTATGCATAGTTGAGATCTCGTCCCTGATTTCCTGCCCAAGCTTCTGCTTTCTTAGCCACTCAATTACTATTGGTCCTAGCAAAAGAGAGAACAGTAAAGCTGTAACAGCAGCATATGCTGCCCTAAAAGTTATATATTGGAATATATTAAAAAAAGAGAAATAACTTACAAGCGGCAAAAATATTTCTTTTAACAACTTGCTACCATCCTATTATTTTATTCAAAAGGCTCGCGCTTTGCTAACCTTTTGTCCATCTACGGTCATGTGGCAACCCCGATTTTCATCTGGGCTGTCCGCAACCCTCACTTCGCCGGCGAATGACTTCCAAAAACCTCTCAAGAGCCATACCCCTTGAACCTTTAAGCACAATAAGATCACCCTCTTTCAGGTAAGTCAAAAGCGCATTTTTCATCTCTTCAAAATCAGCAGACCAAAAAACAAATTTTTCCGATTTCTCCATATTCCTAAAACCAGCCTCAAACTCTTTTCCAAAAAAGAAAACAGCACCGCAAAAATTTTTAATCGTATAATTCGTTATAAAACCATGAATCTCTTCGGACTTATCCCCTGTTTCAAAAACAGAGCCAAGCAATATAATCTTTCTGCCATTCCACGAGAGCTTGTCTGCAAAATCAACCATTGTTTTTACAGCTTCCTTGCTCGAGTTATACGCATCAAAAACAACAGTAATATTTCCCGAAAATATTTCTCCGCGCCCGAAAAATGACGTTACTTTTTCAATACCTTCCTTGATTTTCGAGTCCGAAACATTAAAAATTTTCGCCATTTTTATTGCAGCTGCAGCATTTAGGAGATTATGTCTACCAATCAAGGAAAAAGCAATCTTTTCCTTACCAAGAAAAACAATATTTCCTGCAAGCCCGCTATCTTCATAAGAAAGATAGTCGCTTTGGCTGTCAAGTCCAAAATAATCCATTTTATCGCCGTACTTATCTTTCATCATTTTTGCAAAATCATCTTTTTCGTGCACAATTCCTTTTTTAAGCTTCTCGGGCGCGCCAAAAATTTTCATCTTTTCCTCTGCGATTCTTTCCCTTGAGCCCATATTCCCTATATGAGCTGTGCCAATATTTGTAAGAATCGCATAGTCCGGCATTGCCACATCTGCAAGAACAGCCATTTCCCCGGGGTGGTTAATCCCCATTTCAAAAACTCCGTACTTATGAATCTCCCTTATGCCAAATAACGCAAGAGGGAGCCCTGTTTCGGAATTCAAATTACCTTCATTCATTACAGTCGGAGCATCTTGCTCAAAAATTGCAGCAAGCAACTCTTTAGTCGTAGTTTTGCCATTACTCCCCGTAATTCCTATAATAGATATATTTTTAAATTTACTTCTGTAATTCTTTGCAAGAGCTTGAAGAGCCTTAAGCGTATCATCCACAGTAATCACAGAAAAACCCGGATCATCTGCCCCTCGGGTAAAACCAATCACCGCACTATGACCCTTTTCCGCAACACAACAAACAGCGCCAGCCGAAACCGCTTTTTTAATAAAGCTGTGGCCATCTGCATTTTCCCCTTTTAAAGCAAAAAAGAGCGCACCTGCTTTAACTTTCCGCGAGTCAATGACAACCGACAATATATTTTTTCCTGCAGCCGCGCTCTCCAGCAGCAGAGTCCCGGACATCATGGAGGCAGCTTCTTTAACTGTCATAAGAGTATGATCATCAGGTTGCATCAACGCCCTTCCTCTGCAGAAAATCTTATAATTATAGCCTGCCCCGGTCTTTTTATTCTTAAATCCGAGTTTTCTTCTATTATTTGCCTTACTCTCGAAGGAGAGCTAAAAACAGATATCGCAGCAAGCATCTGCTTGTTTTCTTCAAACCACTCTTTTTGTTCATGTTCAAGACTTCTAATTTCAACACCTATTCTCTCATATTTAAATCCCTGCCATGTATTCAGAAAGAGCAAAACAGGAACAGTCATAGCAAATACAGTAATTATAATTTTTTTCATATCACTCATAACTCATTCACCTTTTGTATTACACGCAGCTTAGAGCTTCTCGAAGCATGGTTTTCCTCGATTTCTTCACCTGAAGGAACAGCAGGCTTCCGTGTAAGAATTTCTGCAACCTTAATGCCTCTACAAATACATATCGGCGTATTTGCAGCACATATACACTCTCTTGCCAAATCCCTAAAATATTGCTTTACAATCCTGTCTTCCAAAGAATGAAAAGTTATTACTCCTATTTTTCCGCCCAGCTTTAACACAGAAACAGCAGCCCCAAGAGCTTCCCTAAGCCTTGCAAGCTCCCCATTAACAGCAATACGCAAAGCCTGGAATGTTCTCGTCGCAGGATGTATCCTGCCATGCCTGTAGGAAACAGGCACAGCATTCCATATAACCTCCGCAAGCTCATCGCTTGCTTCAATTAGTTTTTTTTTTCTGATCTTTACAATCGCTTCGGCAATCGATCTCGAATACCTTTCCTCGCCATATTCAAAAATTATGTTTGCAAGCTCCTTCTGCGGATAACTGTTTACAATATCCGCAGCCGAAATCTCAAGAGTTTCATCAAGCCTCATATCAAGCTTTTCATTGCTTCTGAACGAAAAACCCCTATCAGCCCTTTCATAATGAAACATAGATACCCCAAGATCAAAAAGAATCCTGTCCGGTCTCTCAAGATTTGACGGATAATTTTTCAAAAAAATGTTAAACCATTCATTAAAAAAAACTACCCTCTCACCATACAACTCAAGCCTTTTCTTCGCAACACACATGATATCTTCATCAGCATCAAGACAAACAACGCCAAGATCAGGATAGTTTTTTAAAAACCATTCAGAATGCCCGCCCTCCCCCGTAGTAGCATCTAAAAATATTTGACCAGGTTTATCGGGCTTTAAAAACGAGTCGACTTCCTTTTTCATCACAGAATAGTGAGCTATTTCCGTCAATTCTTTACACAGAGACAATTTTCCCTAGCTCCTTTGCTGCATCTTGAAAGCCCTTCTCGTTTTGCTCCCAGTATTCCCCATAGACCTGATGATCCCATATCTCCAAATGATTATTTATCCCTAAAATTACACACTCTTTCTTAAACTCGGCAAAAGTCCTTAATGCGGGCGCAATGATTATTCTTCCTGCCTTGTCAATCTCGACCTCATGGGCAGACGCAATAATTCTTCGCTGAATCATCCTTGCATGCGGATCAAAAATCGAAGTAGCAGACATAATCGCCTGCGATACCCTCTTCCACTCCTCTACAGGAAAGAGCCACAAACACTTGTCAACACCTTTGGCCAACATGAGCGTGTCGCCCTCAATAGCTGCTCTTAGCTTCACGGGTATCATTATTCGACCTTTTTCGTCTATATTATTGACAAATTCTCCGCTTAACACCACTATTACCTATTTTTTGCCACTTTTTACCACTTTTCTATAATATAGCAATAAATTTAGAAGTACAACTTTATTTTTTTATACTGATAAAAAAAAACAGACTTTCAGAATATTTGTACTTAACAAAATTTAAGTATGGTAGAGAAAATGAATTGATTTTATTGGACGAAGAAGCGAGAGTCGCGCGAAAGCTTGCTTTCGCATGACCGAGCGATGAGGAACAAAAAGGGTTTAATACCCCGCGGCTTGCCGCGGAAAACCGCCGCAGGCGGTGGGGGCAGGGCTTGCCCTGCGGTATAATACCCTTTATTATATACTGATGAAATATGATGTCCGCGAGATAGTTTTCCCCGAAGGGGACAGGCAGGAAATATCCCATAGCCTTTATATAAATCAAATTGTTGATATAAACGGGTATCCCCTTCGTTTGCCTGTCGCTACTTCAAAAATGATAGCGTACAGGGTCTACAGAAAAAGTACGCAAGAGACCAGAAACGAAGTTATCACCTCTTTTTTTCTTCAGCAACTCACAGTCGCCGAACTCCAGGAGATGGTTCGGCAATAGAATTTGCTCAAAAAACTGACCAATGATTTGTAACTTGTGGAATTTGCGGGGTTTTCACTTTGCATGCGAAATTAGGCCATAAAAATTCTGTAATCGATATCAGGAAAAAGATTGTTCTTTTTTTCTATGTCGGTAAGCCATTCTGTATCTACTGTGTTTCTGCACAGATTATCATAAATCGTAAGAAAATTATGAACATGCTCTTTTACCCGCTTTTCTGCATAAGGCTTGGCGATCCCGGTTTTTATTATAAAAGGCCAGTCTGAACTTTGGGAGAGCAGAATCTCTCTTGCTGCCTGGTTTAATACTCTCTGCTTTAATCCGGTTTCATCGGGAAATCTTCTTACAAGCTCTGTCATTTTTTCTACAATCGTATGGATATGCTTGTAAACCCAGTGGTTGCTTCCGCTGCACCAAAGATTAGCATAGCCATTATTTCCCCAGCTCGAAAATGAAAGTTTATGCCTGGTGTTTTCCGGATACTTTTCCAAATAAGTATCTGCAGATATGGTTAAAATTTCATCTTTTTTCTCTGCTGCAAGGCGCAATACTTTTTCAAGCCATGAAATTCCTTCGTACCACCAATGACCAAAAATCTGAGCTTCGCAAAAGCAGGCAATCAACGGCGGTCTATCCATATGTTTTTTAAGTCTTTTTATATGTTTAATCTGATTATAAATAAAATTTGCTGCATGTTCATTTATCTTTATCTCAGCCGCAGAGGAGTCATATATTTTTTTTTCTTCCTTAGGTTTACCGGTATTTGCATAATATTTAAACCCGGTGCTTACTCTTCTGTCATCTTCATAGATAAAGTTTCCAAGATATTTTTCTGTCATCTCAAATCCAATATCTCTGTAATACTCCCTGTAAGCATGGTTTCCGGGGTACCCCTCGTCGAATGACCAAATTACATTTGAAGACTTTATATCCCTGCAAAATGCATTTATGCCTGGCTCCGGGGAAACAGGTGCATAAACACCATATTTTGGCAGCTCTTCGGAGAGCAGAAATGAATGCGCTGCTGTAAAAAAATATTTTATATTATTTGCTTTAAGGATTTTTTCCAGTCCGGGAGCATAGGCTAATTCCGGAAGAAAAAAGCCGCTGGGCTCTTTACCGAAAATTCTGCTGTGCGAAATTACAGATGTTTGAACCTGCGCTTCAAGCACATTGGGATAAGCCATATAAAATGGCAAAAATGCGTGTGTTGCGGCAGTGGTAATTATTCTAAGCTTTCCTTTTTTTTCGAGCTCTTTAAATCCTTTTAGAATATTGCATTTATAAATATCAACAAAATCATGATAATTTAATTCATTGGCAGCATGATACATTTTTGCCAGCTTGTTAAAAACAGGATCAAACATGGTTCTTTTTATCTCTTTTTCCCCAAGCTCAATTCTGTCCTGCAGATATTTAATATATCTTTCCTGAAGAAGTTCGTCCGAAAGCATTGCGGCAAGTGTAGGTGAAATGGAAATTGTAATACAAAAAGAGACATTATCATTATCAAGAGCATTGAGAACTCTTAACATGGGTAAATATGTCTCGGAAATTGCCTCGTTAAGCCACGTTTCTTGTATAAATTTTTCATGATTAGGGTGCCTTATAAAAGGGAGATGCGCATTAAAAACAAACATTAAGTATCCGCCTTGCATAGCCTACGCATCCTCCTCTGATTTTTTTTCAAAATCACTGTCATTAAGATATTTTTCATCTGTAAAAGAGATAATTCTCTGAGGTATTGCATCCCGGGGCGTATCTTCTTCAACATCAAACTTATAAAATCCTGCCAGCAGTTGCATATCTTCATTTGAAAGATCGTAATCTATGCTCTCGTTCACATCTTCTATTGTCTTTGGTGGGCTGGTTATTACATTTGAAGTGCACAACACCTTTTCTTCGTCAGGCGCAAGAAGAATTATTTTTATATAGTAAGAGGTGCTCTTGTGAGGCAGATTTATATACCAGTTTTCATCTTTTATTTCTATGGGAATATCAAAAAAAACTGATGGGGCTTTTCCTCCTATTTCAAGACCTTCGTAAACTCTTAAAAAAAGTTTTTCCGGCTTTGTTATAGTTGCATAAATTGCACGGTCTTTTTCGGAAAAGTCCCAATAAGCATAAGCAAGAAGCGGCTCAATTAGCATTAAGTGAACTTTTGATTCATTATATGTTTCGGGTATAATATAATCAACAGTATCCCTGGATACGATTTCTTCGTCCCGAAATATATCGAATTTTTTTTCTTCGCCTCGTATTATAATATTGTTTAATGTTATTCTCTCATTCCTATCTTCTTCAAGCGCTTCTATAACTGCTTCTATAAGTTTAGCTACAGGAAGATTTTGGTAATTGGCAATCCCTTCTTTTTTTGCAATCTCTTTAAGCGAAGAATAAGATAATGATTGGAGTCTGTCCCTTGTCATCCCTCCCCCTAACTACTAAGACATCGTATATAAATAGTTTTTTGTTGTCAATAGCAGGAATTGCTTCAAAAAGAATCTGGTAAAAAAGCGTGTCAGCTTCCGGTACTTACGGGAGGGATTTTTTAAAAAGCATAACCATTACATCGCCGCATCCTGTTTTTTTCGCTATTTTGTCAAATATTTTTTTGATAGGAGCCGGGGCTTTGCCAACAGGAATCCCGCCCCAGGTTCCTTTTTTCATCAGGATAAAACCATTATCATTACATATTTTTTTTAGTGTTTTTAGGGAATATAAAAACAGATGGTCTGCAATTGCAGATCTCCAGTAGGATTTAAAAATAAAATTTTGAAAACTATCAATATTTGGCGTAACAACGATAAAAAATCCCTTGTCATGCAATATTCTATATACTTCTTTGAGAAAAGATACTGGATCATTTAAGTGTTCGATTAAATGAGAAGCATGAACAACAGAAAAACTTTTTTCCGGGAAGGAGGCTTCTTCGAGAGTGCAATTGTATATACTAACGTTTCTGTGAATATTTCCATATTCTGCTGCTTCTTTGCAGATTTCTATTCCTGCAACATCCCAGCCTTTGTTTTTAAATTCATAAAGAAATTTTCCTGTTGCGCAGCCAATATCAAGAATTTTTTTTGGCAACCCGGATTTTTCCAAGGCAACGTCAAGAGAATCAAAACCTATGTCCGAAAGCGCCATAAGCATCAGGGAGAAAAAAGCTTCTTCGTTTTTTATCTCATACTCAAAATATTCTTTGTCGTATCTGTTGAAAACATCTTTAAAGACAGGCTGCGGGTTTTGCAGCACTAGATCGCATACCTTGCACTTCCTGAAGCCAAAAGTTTCGTATTTATACAAGAGCCTTTGTTTTTCTTCTCCGCTGCTGCAGATGGGACAGCAGATACTCCCGAGTTCTTCGTTTCCGGATGTTTTTGAATAAGTTTTCAAAAGAATCTTTACCCTGAGGATATTATTCTGAATTCTCTGGTAGTTTCATTGCCCATAAAGTCGCTTGCAAATATTTCTATCCTAATTGCGCCAGGCTGAAAATCAAACTGACCTAAATTTATTTTCCAGCTCCCATTCTCTATGTAAAACTCTCTAACACTTTTATTGTTGCTGGTTAATACCAAATAATTGCCGCTCTTTTTTATTGAGTTATACACTATAGACAGAGCTTCTTCTTCGTTTATGTTGACTCTGATACTATAAGGAGCTACCTGCCTGTAATAATTAATGCCTCTGTTAATATCATAGATTATGGCGCTTAAGTAATATTTCCCTGCTTCTATTTCTTCGTTATTTCTTAAAACAGTATACTCTTCTGTTCCGCCTGCTTGGTGTCGTTTTATAAATACCTCTCTTATAACAGGTCTGGTATTGTCCGCAATACCTGGAAACAGGATAAGAGGATTGATAAGTTTGCCGAATTCCATGTCTGCAAACTCAATGTGGAGATAACGCCCAATGCTTGAGCCGCTGTCTCCGATTTGACCTATTACTTCGCCTGCAGTTACATTAACTTTTTTTTTGCCCGCAAAGTTATGGTCAAGATGGCTATAGACTGTTCTAAAAATATCATGTTCTATAACAATAAAATTCCCAAGTCCGGATGGCAAGGCGGAGAAATGGTTATTCTCTTTCTGATAAAAAATAACTTCGCCATCGCCAACTGCAAAAACATTCGGGTTTGCACTTGTGATACTAATACCGGTATTAAAGGAATTTCCTCTTTTTTCTCCAAAATTAGCCTTGACTACAGGATTTTCTACCGGCCATTGCATGGAAAACAGAAAAGCTGTGTTTAAAAAGAAACAAATTAGAAAAATCTTTTTCATATACCCTCTCTGACAAACTCAGCAGCAAAAATAGTTTGCTCTGCGCCGAAGAATACTTTGTTTCCGCTGCTTCCAATATAGTTAAAATCTGCAACTATTGTTTTTGAATAAAGCTTGCTGCAAGTTGGATCTATCAAAATAAAATCAGTTTTTCCATTTTCTTTTCTGGTTGTAACAGCAAAAAGGTTTAAAGAATCGATATAGTGTACATTTGTAATAGTTGCGGCAAGGTCAATTCTATGGAGCTGCCTTGAGGAAAAATCAAAGCAAAAAAATATTCTGTCGCTTGTAAAAGCGAGATATCTATCGTTGTTAAAAAAAGAAATAAATCTTGCGTGTCTTAAATTTTCTTCAAATTGATAACTAAAAAACTTTTCGTATTGCCCACGTCTCTTTCGCATTATAATCATATATTGTGGATCGAGACCTGTTATCATTGCTACAAAATTGGAATTATCCGAAATCGCAACCCCATAAGTAATATTAATCCTGCTTGATTTGGGTATTATTAGTTTTTCTGTATTTCCTGTTTTGTCTGCTATAACAACAGTTCCGTCAACAAAGCCGGCAACAATAGTATCTTTGCCGGCATCAAGGGAGGTTAGCTGCGATACATGCTCAAATGAAAAAAGATTTTCGCCATCTATATTCCATTCCGAAATCTTCTTGCTATTAGCAGAAATAACAAATAATCTCTCATTTATAAAAATCGGGAATCCGCTTGTTGTTAAATTTGTTACGAAATTTCCATTATTTCTTCTTATTACAAGGTTGTCTGTAATTGCTGAATAATTTATAAAGTAGTTATTGCTTTGTGTTACATTGTGAAATATTTCGCTGATAAAAGAAATATTGCCGCCTCTTGATATATACCCAAAGTTTTTTCCCAAGCGAAACGGAATCAAAGTGGTTTCATCAATATCTGCTTCTGCTTGAAGACTGGATGCCCATGCAGGGAGAATTTTTAGTACAGAATTCTCTTTTTCCGGAGCCATCAGTATATAAAAAAATATTAAAGCCAATACAATGATTTTTTTTCGTTTTCTCATAATTTTTTATTCTTGTAAAAATTGCTTTTATATTGTATATAATCAACTTGCAGGTGTCAATTAAAATGATGGTTATTGATCTGTTTTTGTCTTTAGCGGCTATTAAAGGATTATAAAATGGATTATTCCAAAGTCAAGGAAGCTGCAATTGAAGCTTCGGGGTTTTCATACGCGCCATACTCTAAATTTCATGTAGGGGCTGCCATTCAATGTAAAGACGGCTCAATCTTTCTTGGCTGCAATGTAGAAAACAGGTCATACGGGCTTACAATATGCGCCGAGAGGTCTGCTGTTTTCAATGCAATTGGTTCCGGAAAAAAAGATTTTACGGCTGTTGCAATTTTTTCTCCTGATTCTGAGTTTCCGCTTCCGCCGTGCGGCGCGTGCCGGCAGGTTATCAGCGAATTTTGCGATGCTGGTGTTCCTGTTTTTTTCTCGGGAAAAGATAAAAATTTTAAAATGCTTTTGGTAAAAGAGCTTTATCCTTTTGATTCTTTGCATGATCTTAAAAAAGAGTAATAAATTTCTTTATTCGCCGACGGAGTGAGTGCCGCGGGCAAGCAAAGCTTGCACATGACCGACTGTTGCGGCATGCGCTGCGGCATGAATGTCGCGATACGTGTAAAGCACGCGCAAAACGAGCGCCGGGAAGTTTGTCCTGCGGTATTCGTCGACAAAACGAGAGTTGCGCGCAAGCCTGCTTGCGCATGACCGAGTAAGGCGACAAACACGAAGTATATACCCTTTATTCAGTGTTAAAGTTGTCAATTATTTCTATTGCTTTATCGTATTCGTATATCAGAATAGCCTGCGATATATCACTAATCATGATATTTATTTTCGAGTTCCATTTTTTTACTTCTATTCTGCATAAAATATCATTGATTTCTTTGGCATTCATATTTTCTATGGCATTTTTAAGCCCGATGAATTCTTCTTTGAGGAATTCCATATCTTCTATGGTTATTTCTTTTTCTTCGTCAAATTCGTCAGATTCGTTTTTAAGTGCGGTTTGTATGTTTTTGCGCAGCTTTTCCAGTTCTGCCAGAAAATTATCGTTATGCTCCATAATAAACAAGGAAGAACCTTTTTTCCCGGCTTCTTCCAGAGTCTTTGCTAAATTAGATACTTTTTTTGCGCCAATATTAGAAGAAGCGCTCTTTAATGCGTGAACAAGTATTGTATACAACCTAATATCATTTTCCTGCAAAGACTTCCTGATCTCTGATATTTTTTCCAATATGTCTTTGGAAAAAATATCAAGTGTCTTTAAATAATTTCCCATCCTGTAACCGCTCATCGCAAACCCGGTTTGTGTATCTACTCCCTTGATTTTTATTGTCATAGGATTAGCTGTATTTTTATTTTCAATGAGTTTTTCTTTTTTAACTTGCTTCTCTTTGGGAATCCATTTTTTAAATATTTCGTTTAGTTTCAATATATCAATTGGTTTCGGCAAGAAGTCATTCATATCATTCAGTATAAACATTTCACGCATACCGGAAACAACATTGGCAGTTAATGCGATAATCGGCAAGTTTTTATAGTAATGGTTATCACCGCCTCCCAAAGAGCGTATTTTGCCGGCAGCCTCTATTCCGTCCATTCCGGGCATTGCATGATCCATAAATACAATGTCATATATGTTCTTTTCAATCATTGCTATAGCTTCCATTCCTGACCTGCAAGTATCAATCTGCATCTCATACGACGACATAAGACCTTCGGCTACAGCAAGATTTGTATTAATATCATCTACAATCAGCACTTTTGCACTCGGAGCTATAAACGCTGTTCCAACTCCTGGTTTTGAATCATAATGTATGTTATCAACTATATTGTTCAGCACATTTGCAACCGTAAGCGAATAAGCCGGCATTAAAAGCGTCTGAGTGTTTTTTTCATAAGTAAAATCGTGTAACTCTGTCATCAAAACTATTTTTGACCTTAATTCAAGTTTTTTAATTTTTTTGTTTTCAAAATCAAACAGAAATGATGGTATAAAAATAAATAAATATTGCTTGTCTTCCAGTGCATCGTAGAATTCACTTCTGGACGACGCAAGTGTATAGGGTACTCCAAGATTATCGAGTGTCCAGCTTAGTGAATGAGCATATACCGAGCGCGGTTCGTAAAGCAACACAGGCTTTTCTTCGGGATTTGTAACTTCAGCAAGCTTTTTATACTGGCTGACTTTTGGATAAAAGGCAACTGTAAACGTGCTTCCGATATCGTATTCGCTTTTTACCGAGATTTTTGAACCAAGCGCTTCGCAAAGTTTTTTTGTAATTGCAAGTCCCAATCCTGTTCCTTCTATAGTTGCTGTTTTATCTGCATCAAAACGAGTAAATCTGTCAAAAAGTTTTTCGATATTTTCCTTTTTTATTCCAATACCGCTATCTGCAACCTCTATTTTTACAACAGGAATATCGTCTTTCATATAATATATCGCATTAATAGAAACAAAACCTCTGTTGGTATATTTGATGGCATTGGTAATAAGGTTCAGCAATATCTGCTTGGTTCTGACAATATCACCATACATACGATATGGAATATTGCAATCAACATTTGCTGTTAAAAATATCGGTTTTTCGCTAATTTTCGCTTTGGCAATACTAATAACATCATTAATAAACGGAGGAAGATCAAACTCTGCTATTACAATATCAACCTTACCTGTCTCAATTTTTGAAAAATCAAGTATATCATTAATAATTGTTAGCATATTATTACTTGCTTGCTTTACAAGCTTGGTGTATTCATAAACTTTGCCGGAAATATTTTCCTTTAGCACAAGTTCGCTCATTCCTAAAATCACATTCATGGGAGTACGAATTTCATGACTCATGTGCGCCAAAAACACACTTTTTGCTCTGGAAGCACTATGCGCTACTTCTTTTGCTTCTTCATGCGCTGTAATGTCTCTAATAATTCCAAGTATTCCGCTAAACTCGCCTTTATGAATTAAAGGTGTCTTGATAACTTCATAAAACTTGCGAGCCTTGTCCGGAGAAACAAACCAGCCTTCACTTATTACAGTTTTATTTTCTTCTAATACTTTTTTTTCTCCTTCTATAAATAAATTTGCGTTATTATTTATAACATCAAAATCAAAGGTAGTTTTTCCAATTATTTTTGATTTATCGCATCTCAGAAATTTTTCAAAACTGTAGTTGCAGTTTGTATATGTGAAATTGATATCTTTGCAATAAATAGAATCAGGAATAGAATTGAATATACCGGAGATAATTGCTGCCTGTTGTTTATAATTTTTTTGCAGCCTAAAATTATTTATAAACAAAATAATTAATAATACCAATATCAAAAAAGTGACGATGCTGAATGAAGAGACATAAATTAAACGCTCATGAGCAAGCCTCCTTGAATAATCAAAAGTGCGGTTTACCCAGGCTCGTTCAATTCGGTCAACCTGAATAAAAGCCTGAGTTTTGCAGAAAATAGACCTCAATATGTCCTCATTTTTGTTAAATCCAAAATACGATCTTTTTGGTAATGTGTTAAAAAGAATATTTATTTTATAGTAAGGATTTTCCCGATAATTAGCTATTGCAAGAAGTCCAAAAGTGGACGACTTAAGCAGACCGACTCTGCCTTTTATTAACGCGTCTTTTGCCTCGGTATAACTGTTAAACAGCATTACGTTGTTATTGTGAGGAAACAAAGAAGTGTACGTAGATTCAAAAGCAGTTCCTCTTTTAATACCTACGATTTTCTGTATTACCTGAAATTTTTCCAGATCCGGAAAATCCAGCCTTGATAAAAGTGCGTGATACGAAATAGCATAAGGTATTGCTGCTCTAAGAAAATTTTCTTCCGCTGCTTCGGTACACGGCATTTCTGAAATCACAGAAGCTGTGCCATTCCTTAGCATTTCAAGCATTTCTGAATATTTTGTGTTTCTGTCAGTCACTATATCAAATTTAATACCTGTAAGCAGAGTTATTTCTGTCAAAATATCAGGCACAATTCCCTGAAATTCCCGCTCATTTCTGTTATAAAAACTTATCGGGTAATTATCATGCTCCAAAGCAATACGCACTTTGGGGTTGTTGGCAACAAGATTGTTTAGATAATCAATTTCTTCGGGAGAAAAAGAATTTAGAAGCTCATATTGCCTGTGCTTAAAAACATTTATTTTGTATAATTCATAAATTTTGGCAACTCCTCCATTTGATATATATTTGTTAAGGATCATTATAATTGGCTCTAACTCAGGATTTGCAGTAGCCAGTGCAACAGGAATATGGGCAAGAGGAAGAATATTTCTGGTAACAGTAATATAGTTATTTTCTTTTATTGCAATATAATCTATATCATCAACAATATAGGCATCAATAAGACCAGATTCCAAAGCATTATTCAGAGCTAAAAAATTTCTGAATTCCATTACCTCAAAAACAAGTCCCGAATAGCTTTCCTGAACAATCTGAAGCGCTGTAGTTTCTTCAAGAAAGCCTATCTTAAGATTATTGAGATCATATTTACTTCTTATTTGAACAGGAATTCTTTCAGGATTACCGCAATTATATGTATAAACTCCAAGCGAACGCTGAGCGAACGGGAAAGTCATAAAATAACGATACATCATCCGATGACTTGTTGGAGTAAGTTCTATTGTAAAATCAATCTCTCTTCTGTCAACTCCGCTTCTCAGGAATTCCCAATCATAAGAAACCGGATAAAACTGGATGCCGAAAAGCACGGAAAGCAATTCGCATAACATAGCTGTAAAGCCGGGGTGCGTGTTGCCAGGCAATGTAAAACCATGCGACTCTTTTGTTGCTAAATGCCCTACAGAAAAACTTGTTCGCGTAGCTTTAAGCGCTTCAATCAAATCTATTTCGCGATCTGTTATAAATGGGACATCGCGATAAGATTTAACAGAATTGATATCGAATTCCGGTCTTTTTGATTTTTTAAAGCAACCTGTAATGGTAAAAATAATAATAGTCAGAAAAATAAGGCATATAAAACCGCAGAGCAAGCTCTGCACCCTGCGCCATCGGCGCGTATTCCGCTGCAAGCAGATGGGTATCCGTGCAAAGCACGCGCAAAGCGATCCTTTTGTTTGTTTTACTATACTATTCATTCGTTGCTTTCTTCTCAAATTCCTTTTCTCTCTCAAGAAAAACATTAACAAGCTCCGGATCAAAATAGGTTCCGCTGTAACTTTTCTTTATTATTTCTACAGCCTCTGTATGGGAAAACATTTTTCTGTACGGCCGGTCGCTGGTAAGAGCATTGTAAACATCAACAATAGCCATTATCCTTCCCTGAAGCGGAATATCTTTGCCCTTGAGTCCGTGCGGGTAACCGGTTCCATCCCATTTTTCATGATAGCTGATGGCTAAAGCTTCTGTGTAACTTAACAGATTTTCGTCTTTTAGCTTTCCTTTTATTTGCTGAATTATTCTAATTCCAAAGTTTTCATGTTTTTTAATCTCTTCAATATCTTCTTTAGTAAGTTTTTCGGTTTTACTAAATATCTCGTCTTTTACATTTGCTTTTGCGCTATCGTATAACTGCGCAGAAATTAAAAATAAGTCAATATCCCACTTCGAAACTTCATCTCTATAAGAATCACTCTTTAATAAACCGTTAATAAAAATTTTCAAGTAACGATCGAGTCTTTTTTCGGAAGAAGTTGATACAGTATGTACATCAACAAAATCACCAATACTGATGTTTTTAAATTCCGCTTCATGCTTTAGAAAAACTTCAACCAGCAGAGGATCAAAATGGCTGCCTGCTCCATCTTCAATAATTTTTACGGATTCCTCATGGCTAAATGCTTTTTTGTACGGCCTTCTGCTGGTTAGCGCATCATAAACATCTACCAGCGCCATCATTCTTCCCTGAAGCGGAATATCTTTGCCCTTGAGCCCCAAAGGATAGCCGGTTCCGTTCCATTTTTCATGATGGCTGGTTGTTAACAGCTTGGCATATTTAAGGAATGCGCTGCCTTTTGTTGTATTTTTCTCGATTTTTTCAATAATACCTGCACCCAAAAGAGAGTGTTTTTTCATTTCTTCGAATTCTTCATCCGTAAGCTTTCCCTTTTTCGTCAATATATCATCCCTTATGGATATTTTTCCAACATCATGAAGCTGGGAAGACATCACAAACATATCGATATTCCACTTTGAAATTTCCTCGATATAAACCCCATACTCAAACATCCGCTTCACAAGCAAAAATAAATACTTCTGCGTTTTTTCGATATGTTTGCCTGTTATATCATCGCGAGATTCAACAAGCTCAGCTATTGTTTTTAAAATTGCAGCATGCAGCTCAGAAATTTCCTGAGTCTTCTGATTAACCATTTCTTCTAAATCTTTGGAGTACTTAACAAGCTCTTTTTTTTGTATTTCCAAAAGCAAATGTAACTCTATCCGTTTTAAAAGTAACTCTCTGGAAAAAGGCTTTGTTATATAATCAACAGCCCCTGAATCAAGACCTTTTACCTCATTTTTGGGATCAGCTGTTGCCGTGAAAAAAATAACCGGAATATGTTTTGTTTCATCAGTATTTTTTAGTTTTCTTATGACATCATACCCGCTCATTCCCGGCATTTCGATATCCAGCAATATTAAACTTGGCGTTATTTTTTCAAGAATCTGAAACAGCTTACTGCCTGACGGAACAGTAAATATATCATATTTATCTGCAAGGGTGTTTTTTACAACAGTCAGATACGTGGGGTCATCATCGACCATGATTATTATTTCACGCTCTAATTCCATTCTTAAGACAATATCTCCTTTTACATGAAAATATCAAGTTTTGAAATATTGATTATGCTGACAGGGATTATTTTCAGGTTATTTTAAAGGTTTCATCAATTAAAGTTAGACACTTTTACTTGAGTCCTTTTCCATTTTTACTTTCCAGATTTCAAGATTCTTTTTTACGGTTTCAGCATCATTGCTTTCACCAAGATATATATGCAGCCTTCTTAATGCAGAAAGATAGTTTAATGCCAATTTAAAATCATCTATACGAAAAGTGTTAAGTTCATATTTTTCCCTGTATCTGGTTGCTGCGGTCATAAGTATTTTTTTTATCATAATCAGATGATTCATTACGATTTCGTAGTCAGCATACGAAGGATCCATTCCCGAAATCAGGGTTTTATAATTTATTAAATTCTTTATTACTGTCGCAGATCTTCCTTCAAGTTCTACAAATGACCATTTCCACTTTGAGTTTTCGCCAAATGCTTCTTTAATCATATCTACTGTAAAAGCAAGTTTTTTTGAAATTTCAAATCTGCCTTTATCCGGAAAATCACTTATTTTTTCATGATGCTCGGACAACTCAGAAAAAGGAAGATCAATGATGTTTGTAACAACAGCTTCCAAAAAAATCAATGCCCTGTACACAGCTTTTCTTGCCTCATTCAAATAGTTTTCATTTTTCACACCAAGCAAAGTTGCGGAGAGAGCATTTAACAAAATATAATAAGAACTAAGGTTTAAAATAGCATCAGCCATTTCAATTTTAGCAGCTTCCGGGTTTTCCACTTTATCTGCTTTAATATCTAAGTTAAATTTATTTTCTTTGCCCTGAATCTCGTCAATTATTTTTTTATACTTGGTAATATGATCTGTATAGTTTTTTCTTGCCTGTTGAGTTACCTTTGCCATATATATCCTCTTTTAATAATAAGGTAATGCTAATTGCCCCTTCGGAATGCTTCGCAATTCTCGACTGAATAAATTAGCTGCTATTTAAAATTTTTTACTTAGCATCACTCTCGCATGTTCGAGCGAAACATCGCCTTTTTGGTCACCTGCCAACATACGTGCAACTTCAGCTACCCTGTCGTTATTTTCAACCTTATCTGCCCGGGTAAAAGTTCTCTGATTTTCTATGATTTTTCTTACTCTTATGTGATTATCGGCATTAACAGCTATAGATGCAAGGTGAGTTATGCAAATTATTTGTTTTGCTGTGGAAAGTTTCTGCAAATGATACCCAAGCGAAACAGCAATTTCACCTCCGATACCTGAGTCAATTTCATCAAAAAGCATGGAATCCACAGGGTCATTGTTAGAAAGCACGCTTTTTATGGCAAGCATTATCCTGGAAAGCTCGCCGCCAGATGCAATTTGCTCAATTGGTTTAAGAGGCTCGCCTGTATTTGGCGAAATTAAAAATTCTATTTTATCAAATCCATAAGGCGTGTAAACAGGCTTGTTAGATTCATTTTTTCGTATTTGTACTGATACTTTAAATTGTACATTAGGCATACCAAGGGATTTAAGAACTTCTTCAATCTCTTTTTCAAGTACGGCGCCATTTTTTACTCTTTTTTCAGAAAGCTCACTCGCTTTTTTGACAACTTCCTCTTCTTTTTTCTTTATTTCGGCTTTTAATTCTTCCCTGTTTGCATCAAAGTTTTCCAGTTCAGAAAGCCTCTCAATCGAATCTTCGAGATATTTTATTACATCATTAAGAGTACCGCCGTATTTCTTTTTGAGTTTATAAATAACAGAAAGCCTTTCTTCGTATAACTGAAGTTTTTCCGGGCTATAGCTGTTTTTAAATTTGTAATCTCTTAATGATTCGGAAATATCTTCGAGATCAAAAAAGGAGTTTGACATTCTTTCGGAAAAATTGCCCAAGCTTTCATCTATTAGTGCTGCAGAATTAAGGGAATTAAGAGCTGTTTTTAACTTTAACAAGAGCCCTGTCTGGCTTCCTGATCCCGCAAGCTGTTCATGCGCTTCATCTACAAATTTAAAAAGCTTTTCATGTTCCAGAAGAATTTTATGCTCTTTTTCTATTTTCTCATCTTCGCCGGGAACAAGCTTTGCTTCTGAAATCTCGCTTATTACAAATTTTAAAATATCAATCTCTCTTAATCTTTCTTTTTCCGAGAGTTCATGCTCAGAGAGCTTCTTTTTTAATTTTGACAAAATATCAAATAGCGAAGAAAATAAAACAACATCTTCGCTTATACCCGAATAATTATCAAGCAGTATTCGCTGTTTATCCTCGCTTATAAGAGTATGCTGCTCGTGCTGCCCGTGTATATCAAACAGGAATGATGAAAGCTCCACAAGTTCATTTCTAACCAAAGGAACAGATTGCACGGTAATAGTGCCTCTGCCATTTGATTTTAGAGTTCTTCTTATAATAAGGCTGTTTTCTTCGGGCGTTATTCCCTTTGCCTCAAGCCACTTTGCAAGTTCCAGGTCACTGTTTATTGTAAAAATACCCGAAACTTCGGCAGAATCTGCTCCTGTGCGTATAATGCCGCTGTCGCCTTTATTTCCTTTTAGAAGCGAAATAGCTCCTGCTATAAGAGATTTACCGGAGCCTGATTCTCCTGTGAGAATATTAAAGCCTGGCTTGAAATCTATTTTAAGATTATCAATTAAAGCAACATTATTTACATATAATTCTTCAAGCATTATTTGGACCTCCGGACCAGTTAAGCTTGGTTTTTACCTTGCTGAAAAAAACATCTTTTTCTGCTTTAATAATATGGGTAATATAGTGCGATTTTTCAATAATAATTGTATCTTCTTCTTTTAGTTTAAAAACTTCCTGGCCATCTGTTGTTAAAACAATATCTACACGCTGATCTTTTTCTACAACAATTTTAATCTCTTTATCGACAGGCAGAACAATTGCGCGGTTTGTTAGTGAATAAGGGCAAATAGGAGTTAGTATAAAAGCATCAATTTCAGGATAGAGCAAGGGACCGCCTGCTGCTGCGGAATAAGCTGTAGAACCCGTGGGTGTTGATACAATTATGCCGTCTGCCTTATATCTGCCAAGATATAAATTTTCTACATAAACTTTGAGGTTAATAAGTTTTGCAGCTCCGTTTGCTGTTATTACAGAGTCATTAAGGCAATTAGCTTCATATTTTTTTTCATTTTCGCGAAAAACAGAAGCTTTGAGATGAATATGCTTTATAAGCTGATGAGTATTGTTTAAAAAAGACTCAAGCGCGCTTTTCCACTCATTTTTTTCAGTTTCTGTTATAAAACCAATTTCTCCAAAGTTTATTGCAAGTATTGGCGTATTGTACGGGGAGAAGAGCCTTGAACAATATAAGACCGTGCCATCTCCGCCAAGAGTAATAATAAGCCTGTGCTTTTTCCCAAAAAAATCTTCGGAAATGCTCTTGCTGCAGCAAACAGCATTGCTTATTTCTTTGCTTTCAAGATAATCCCGAATCTCTGATGAAAGCTTAACAGCGCCTGCTTTTTCCGGGTTATAAATTACTAATATTTGGTTGCTGCATGTCCGCGTATCTTTATTCATTTAATAATTCACCTGTTTTTTAAAAAATACTTAAAAATACTAAGGAAGTGTTGAAATAATTTTAACAATTTTTTCTGCATTATTCTTGCCAATATTTGGATAGAGAGGAAAAATCAAACATCTCATATTTAAAGCTTTTGCTTCGGGACATTCTTCAATATTGGCTTTGCTGATAATTGAGTCTGAAAATGCATCCAGAACTTCAACGCCTTTTTTTAAAGCATATTTTTTTATCTCTTTTGTACTGCCTTCTGCAATAACAGGAAAAGCTGTAAAAGCATTACAAGAATTATTTGTTTGCGCAAAAGTTTTATTTTTTGTTTTCATTACAGCCTGGGAATAAATCACAGCAAGATCGTTTCTTGCGTTTATAATTTTCTCCAGATTATTTACCTGGTGCATAGCAAGCGCTGCATTAAGGTCTGGTAAAAATATATCTTTTTCGTATTCCAAAACCCTGTTTCTAAACAATTCGCGGTTTTTTTTGCTTTTTACAGCAACAAATGTGCCAGTCCCTGCTGTTACAATTTTATCTGGATCCATATTCATTATAATATAATCGCCGAAAGAACCGCTTTTTTTTTCTTCGACAGATGCGCCGAATGAATTTGAAATATCTTCGATAAGAGTAACCCCCAATTCCGCTATTTTTGCAAATTCTGGCATATATCCCAAAGGAGAATCTACTATTATAGAATGGATAGAGTTCTGGTTATTATGAACAGTTTCGCTTAATTTATCGTAAGAAACTGAAGCAGTTCCGGGATTTACATCAACATATAATGGGATAAGTCCTGCTTCTTCTATTGCAAATTTATAATATACAGGCAAAAGCGGAGAGAGAATTACATATTTTTTGCTTTCTGCGTCTATGGATTGGAGCACTATCTCGATAGCTCGCCTATACTCTTTGAAAAGAAAGCCATCATCTGCCTCAATAGCTTTACAAATATCACTGCAAAGCTGTTTTGATATTTGATTATTTTCAAGTTTTTCGCTTACAAGGCAACTTAAAACACTATCCATATCTTTTCTATTTATATATGGCTTAAAAACAGGAATGTACATTCTATTTTTCTTTATCTTTTAAATGTTTCTAGTTGTTTTAGTTCTTTCATGGCAAAAAGCCGATCAATATCAAGTATAATAATGTATTGATCATCTAAAGAAGTAACACCTTGAATATATTCACTGCCAATTCCCCTGTTCATTTGAGGCGGTTCCTGTATTTTCTTTTTATCGATATTAGTTACCTTGGATACTTTGTCTATTTTAACTGCAAGCTTCATATTGTGTACTCTTATAATAATAAATCCTTTTAAAAGCTCATCTGCTTCATCTTTTTTCATTTCCGGGATATTAAATCTTCGATGTAAACTAATTACAGGGATAATATCGCCCCTTAAATTAAATACTCCTTCTACAAAAACAGGAGCATTGGGGATATTTCTTATCTCTTCTTCCCTTACAATCCCTTCTACCTTCATTATATCAATACCATATTCTTCTCTTCCAAGGTTGAATGTTACAAGTTGTAAAGAATTATCATCGTGTATCATTTTTTTATCCTTTTTATATGATTACTATACATTACTTTTATTACTTTATCAATTTCTTATATTAATTTAGCATACTTTTTAATAAAATATAATATTTTAAGAATCCTTTTTATTTTTTTCCTTTACGTATCCTAAATTTAAAAATATAATAACTTATAAAAATATTAATAAATATTGATTATCGGGTCTTGCCTGGTAAAAATTCATGTACCGTATTTTAAAGGAGAAGGGAATGTATAAAATTCTTATTACAACAGATGGAGCTGGATCAAAAAAGACTATTGAAGAAACAATGAAAATTGCAGTTCCTATGGGAAAAGAGGTTGAAGTTTCAATACTTTTTGTTATGGAGAAAATAGATAATATGATTTATGCTCCGGACATTGACGGGAAGCTAAAAAAAGCTATCACAACTACTCAGGATGAGGCTGCTGCTGAAGCAGTAAAAAGCGTACAGGAACAGTTTGCTGCCAAAGGTGTTAAAGCGACTTCGAAAGTATTAAAAGGAAATCCTGTGGATCAGATATGTGCTTATGCAGAAAAAGAAAAAGCTAATCTTATAATTATGGGAAAAAAAGCAAGAGGAAAACTGGAAGAATTTTTTGTTGGAAGCGTAAGCGCTCAGGTTGTACAAAGAGCAAAAACAAATGTATTAGTAATAAAATAAAGGGTACGCTTCGCGACCATTTGTTTCCTCATTCGCTCGGTCATGTGCAAACTCTACAACATGGACGTTGTGTCTGGCGCAGCGGCACGGATGTTATTATCCCGGACTTGTTTCGGGGCGCGATACGTGCAAAGCGACCGCCAGACAGTTTGCCCGCGACTCTCGCTCCATTCGGAAATAATAATATTTTTTGAATGGAGCCGGATTTAAAAAAGGGGGTTATAGACAAACAAAGTTTGTCTATAACCCCCTTTTTTTGTTTCCCTGCTCATTCGTCTTTCGATTAATAAAAAAAAGTCTGGCAACGACCTACTCTCCCACAAAAAGCAGTACCATCGGCGCAGGAGGGCTTAACTTCCGTGTTCGGGATGGGAACGGGTG
>JGI20163J26743_11538595_pt1 | contig 72533 bp, 63 predicted proteins | sample TergutCu122P1_FD_26743 | JGI IMG/M metagenome (IMG submission 26743) | reverse complement strand
GCCCTGTATCCGGAAAAACTGCTCATGGAAGAAAATACGCTTTTTGACTTGGCATCCCTTACAAAAATTATTTCCACAACCATGGTTGCGCTCGCTTTGATTGAAGCGGAGAAGTTAAGCCCGGATGATACCTTGGACAAATTTTTCAACTTACCGGATGATAAGCGGCAAATTACTATCCGCCATTTGATGACCCATGTAAGCGGCCTGGCTGCCCACATTCCTTTGTACAACTTGGCTAAAAGTCCGGTAGATGTATACGATGTAATTCTTTCACAGCCTTTACAGACACAACCCGGTACAAATGTAGTCTACAGCTGCTTGGGCTTTATTTTGCTGGGCAAAATTTGTGAAATGGTGGGGGACGCCGGTTTGGATGAACTGGCAAGCCGCTTTGTTTTCCGGCCGCTTGGGTTGAAAAATATTGGGTATAACCCGGCAGCCATGTCCAGTACATTTGCGGCAACGGAATATTGCCCGGAACTACAGGAGTGGTTATGCGGCACAGTCCATGACGAAAACGCGCGGTTTATGGGCGGTGTTTCCGGCAATGCGGGGCTTTTCGCGGATATCGGTGACTGTGCGGCGGTGGCAACCATGTTCGCGAATAAGGGCAAGGGCGTAATTTCCCAATATTTGTTTGAAGAGGCGATAAAAAACCACACTGCCCACTTCGATGAAGGGCGAGGCTTAGGCTTTGCCGTAAAAAACGAGCCCAATTTGTACGGCCACACGGGCTTTACAGGTACGTCCATTTGGGTAAACGCGGAAACGGGCCTGTATGTAGTGTTTTTGACCAATCGCGTCCACCCTACCCGTGATGATAATAGACTGACGGCGTTTAGGGATGTGTTGACGCATAAAATTTTGGAGGAGAATTTCTATGCCCATAAAAATAGGCATTGACCAATTACAGAACCATTCCCACATTTTTGCAGGAAAACGGGTTGGTCTTTTGACTAACTGCACGGGAATTAACAGTAATTTCGTAAGCACGATTGACCTGCTGCACAAAGAATTTAACCTGGTAAAACTGTTCGCGCCGGAGCATGGCGTCCGGGGTAATTTACAGGCCGGTGTAACCCTGGAAGGCTACACAGACGAGCGTACGGGGCTTCCCGTTGTAAGCCTGTACGGCACCAACCGCCGCCCGACAGCGGAAATGCTTGCGGATATCGACATTTTCACTTTCGACATCCAAAATGTGGGTTCGCGGTTTTACACATACCTTTACACAATGGCGTACATCATGGAGGCCTGCGCCGCAAACGGAAAAAAGTGTGTGGTTTTCGACCGACCAAACCCGCTTAACGCCTCCACTGTAGAAGGGAACATCCTTGACCTGACCTGCAAGTCGTTTATAGGTTTGTACCCAATTCCCCAGCGGTATGGCCTTACCATTGGGGAATGCGCTAACCTGTTTAACGCCGAATATGGCATTAATTGCGACTTGACCGTTGTTGCCATGGATGGCTACCGGCGAGATATGTACTTCGAAGATACGGGCGCACCGTGGGTTGTGCCGTCGCCTAACATCCCTGTAATCGACACGTGTTTCACCTTCAACGCTACATGCATATTTGAAGGCACAAATGTTTCCGAGGGTAGGGGAACTACCAAGCCCTTCCATTTTATTGGTGCGTCATGGCTTTGCGGCGATAAGCTGGCAGATGCCCTAAACGCTTTCGCGCTGCCCGGTGTCCACTTTAGGCCCCATTATTTTACGCCACTGCCCTACCTTGCAAACGGCGCGAAATATGCCGGTGAACTGTGCGGCGGCGTAGAGGTTCATGTGCTTGACAGGCGCGTTTTCCGTCCCGTACAAACGGGGGTTACAATGCTGTACACAATCCGCGGCCTTGGCGGCAGCAATTTCAAATTTACTCCGCCTTATCACGAAAAGGGCAAGCACATGATTGACTACAGCACCGGCGGTACGTATATCCGCGAGGGTAAATACAACCTGGAAGAAGTCGTGCAGCTGTACGCCCGGGAAAGCGCGGAGTTTGTAAAAATTAAATCGAAATATCACATTTATGATTAGAATTTACCCCCTGATATCAGGGGGTGAACTCACAAGGAGCCACCGCAAATGATAAACATATCAGCATTGGACACAGAACAGCGCAACCCAAATACCCTTGACATCGACAAATTAAGCACTATGGAGATGGTGCGGCTTATCAACGACGAAGATAAAAAAGTAGCCGCTTCCGTAGAAGCGGTTTTGCCGGAAATTTCTTCTGCTGTAGACGCTATTTTCGAGAAACTTAAAAGCGGCGGGCGGCTAATTTATGCAGGGGCCGGTACTTCCGGCAGGCTTGGCCTGTTGGACGCGGCAGAATGCCCACCCACTTTCAGCGTAGATTATGACATGGTTGTGGCCCTGTTGGCCGGTGGCCCGGAAGCGTTTATTAAGGCCAAAGAAGGCGCGGAGGACAGCCGCGAACTGGGTGCAAGTGACCTTGCGGCAATTAATTTTTGCGCCAAAGATGCCCTGGTTGGCATTGCCGCCAGCGGTCGCACGCCCTATGTAATAGGCGCGATGGAATACGCCCGTTCTGTCGGCGGGTTTGTGGCGGCTCTTTCCTGTACTCAAAACGCGGAAATTTCCAACTACGCGGATGTAAATATTGCCCCACTGCCCGGCCCGGAAGTTATAACCGGCTCTACCCGTTTGAAAAGCGGCACAGCGCAAAAAATGGTACTAAACATGCTGTCTACCGCCGTTATGATTAAGCTTGGCAAAACCTACGGCAACCTAATGGTTGACCTAAAGGCCACCAACGGGAAATTGGTAAGCCGCGCGTTAAATATTGTGTGTATGGCAACGGGGGTTGATAAGGAAAGAGCTTTGGGAGTGCTGGAAGCCTGCGAATTTTCCGCCAAGACGGCCATTGTTATGATTTTAGGTAATTGGGGTTTTGAAAAGGCAAAGGATGTGCTGGATAAGGCGGATGGGGTGGTGTATAAGGCGTTGGAGGAAAAAAAGAGCGGTTAATTTTATAATTTAATCTCTTCCAAAGGCTCAAACCAACTATGGTCATCCGCTTCATGTATTTTTCCTTTCAGGCAGCCAAATTGAGGGGGATTGCGACGTTTGCTTGTCGGCTCAGACACCAATTCAAAAGGAATCCCTTTTTTTCTGATGGCTTGCCGCAGAAAGATATTTATTGCCGTGGACATATCCATTCCCAATGATGAAAATAAGTCTTGTGCTTTGCTTTTAACTTCGCTGTCAACACGAACATTGATACTTGCACATGAATTTGCCATAAGCACACCTCCGACCGGTAAGCAAGCGTCTAACTGTGCCTGTGTGAAGCCGAGGGTTTCCCTTGCTTCAATTAGTTTGCCAATCCTTCTTTGTGGTCTTGCATATGTTTTCACTTCTCCCTTATGTGTAAACATTATTACAAATTCGTTATAATGTGTCAATCGTCAACACATACTTCAACACAATCACCGCCATTAATTAATCCGGTGGCAGATACAGCGAAGAATTTAGGCAGCACCTGCTTGATAACCACTACCCATTCATAGTTTCCGATTATCCTGTAGCAAGCAAAACTGGCTGGACAAGTCCAAGTGCGTGGCACGATATGGCTATTGTATATGCGCCTTCGCCCTACATCCTGGTTATTTTGTCTGCGCGACATGGTTGGTCTGCCAGGGATTATCAGGAATTTGCAGAAATATCTATGGCTTTTCAAAATTTTAATAACAGGTGGTTTGTACAATGAAAAAATGGCGGGTTGTAACTATGTTTTACAAATCAGGTTGGTAAGATATGTTGTGTATTAAGAGAAATTACTGTGTATATCTATAGGTAAAATTAAACGCCTGCAGAGACTGTATATGTCTTTGCAGGCGTTTAATAGAAATCATAAATTAATACAGGGCGGTGTCATTAATCCTCTACCGTCCATTCGGCTCGTTAATTAACGTAAGCGGTTCCGGTTCAAATGGTAATGTCCTCACTGCTTAACCTCAAACACCAAAATCTTCAAATCATCCTTGTCAGACAAATTACGCAGGCCGTGGGATCCAAACGGGGCATTTCTTATTACATCCCCGGGGGCAACGGCTTGCTTTGTGCCGTCCAATTCCATTTCGCCCGTGCCTTCAAGAATTATATAGAATTCTTCGTCGCTGCCGTGCTTGTGTACGCCTATAGATGTACCCGGCGGCAGTACGGTGTAGTGGAGAAACTGCATTGGGGTGGTAAACTTGTCAAAAATGGTTGATACTTTTACAATTCCTTCTCCGTCGTGGATATTTTCTACCAAATCCGGGGTTACTTCATAAAAATTTCTAATCATGTATAATTCTCCTTTGCATGGTTTAATAGGGCGTCCCAAACCCTTTTAGAAAAATGTTTTCCTACCCCCTGATATCATACTCCCAATATGATATCAGGGGGTAGCCTTATCCGTTACGTTTGGCATAAGGTTAACATTACGGCAGATATACTTCAATAGTAAAAAGCAATTTCCTCTTCCTCTGTGAACTCCGTGCCTCTGTGAGGAACTGAACTTATCACGATTTTGTTAAACAAAAAACAATTTCTTTTGATTTTTTTGTTAAAAACATGTATTATTAGGTAAAGACATGCAAACCACTTGCCATTAACCAACGTATATCTATTCAAATGCATAAATTCAAAATCACACAAGGAGGCACAAAATGGGCACTTTAGGACTGGACACAGAACGTGGGCTGTTTTTAGGGATTGACTTTGGGACCACTAACTCGGTAGTAAGTATCTACAATTTCCAAGACGGCGAGGCGCAAACCATCCCCATAGACGGGTCAAATATTTTCCCGACTGCAATTCAATTCGAATCCGACCCGGAAGACGAAAACAAATTATCAAGGATTTTTGGTGTACAAGCCCGTGAAGCGGCAATTATTTATCCAATGTCTACAATTTTATCAATTAAGCGGTACTTGGGCAGTGACCAAAAACTGACAGTTGTGGTAGACGATAAAGAGTATCAATTTACGCCGGAACAAATTGCAGGGGAAATTCTTGGCTGCTTAAAGCAAAAGGCAGACGAATATGCACAGGAAGAGCTGGGCATTTCCGGGGAATTTTCCGGCTGTGTTATTACTGTACCGGCCAACTCTACAGACAAGCAGAAGAAAATGACAAAGGATGCCGCTGTTCTTGCGGGGTTTGACCCGGAAAATATTTACCTTCGCCTAGAGCCTGCCGCGTCGGCCATTTCTTATGCGGTAAACGAGGACTCTAACAAAAAAGTGCTGGTTTACGACTTTGGCGGCGGTACTTTTGATGCTTGCGTTTTGGAAATTAAAACAGAAGAAGCGGGCGAGCCAACCATTTCCATTATCAGCACATATGGTGACAACAACCTTGGCGGCAACGATATTGACAAAATTATTATGGACATAGTTTACGAGGAATTTAAGAAGCTGACCAACGAAGAAATTGATTTGTTTGACGAAAATTTAGACGACGGTGTTTCTAAACGCCAGAAGAAAGTTGCCCTTGTGCGCTTGCAGCAGGCGGCCACACAGGCAAAAGAGCGTCTTTCCCAAACAAAATCTACAAAAATAACTCTTGCGCCGCTAATTCAAGAGCCGCGTATTGTTAATATCAACATGGAAATTACAAGGGAACAATTCCTAGAGCATAAGCGTGTAAACGCTCTTGGAGACAGTCCGGAATCATTTGAAAAGTTCCGCGGTAAATCTGTAAAAGACCTGGTTGACGAGACACTTACTTGCGTTAGCCACTGCCTGGAAGCAGGCGGCCTTACAGAAGCGGATATTGATGAAATATTCCTGGTGGGCGGCAGTTCTTCCATTTTGCACGTGGGAGAAAAAATTACCGAGCGGTTTAAAAAAGAGCCGTTTAAGTCACGTATCAGCCCTGCACTTAGTATTTCACAAGGCGCGGCCCATTATTGCAATATGATAATGATGCCAACCGTCCGGGGGCCTGTTGTGCAAGAGCGTACAATTCATCCGTTGGGCTTGGAAATTGCGGGCCGCCGGTTTATGGAAATTGTACCTGCGGGCATGGATATACCAAAAGAAGGCCTGACAATTGACGCGTCCGAGCCGCTTATCACCAACTTCGACAATGTGACCAGCATGGCAATAGTCGTGTACGAAAGCACCGCGCCAAAAGTAGGGGAGAAGAACCGGCAGGTAAGCCAAGAGGGAATGAAACGCCTTGCGGGTACATCATTACGCGGTATTCCGCAAGGGCCGCGCGGGCAAGAAAAAGTTAAGGTTACTTTCCATGTGGGCCAGGATAACATGCTTCGGGTTGCGGCGCGCAGTTTGTCAACAGACGGCGTGGTAACAGAACTTGCGGTAGACGAACTGTACAGCTAATATGAAAAGGGGCATAGTAAATGTCTAAAAATAGTGATAAGCATTTGGCTCTTTGGGAAGCTTGGTTAGGCTTGAAGGAAGCCGCCGAATATACAGTAACACAGAGTACAAATGAATTGTTTGAAAATTACCAAGACGCCGCCTGCGACGCATTAAAGCGCAGTGCGGCTCGCTTGGCGCGTTTTGGGGAAAAAGACGAAGAAATGTACGAACCTTTGGTAAAGCTGATGGGTGTTTATCAGCAAGTAGTAGACATGGGCAGCGAAATAGAACAAGACGGCTCTGTTACAGCTGCTCTAGTCACGGGCCTTTGTGAAGTACTAAATTCTACGTTAAAGCAATTTTACGAAGATACAGAGGGTGTGCCGGATGGGATAAACCCCATAGCCCTAGAGAAAGAGATGATAATTAGAAGTTCGCAAGCTAACCTGCTTGCAAGCACTTCTCATTTTGGAAAAGTATCTATGGCAATGCTGCGGTCAATGTCACCTGAAATTTGGGACGAGTTGTACAATGGTGTACTTATCCCGCCCGGCAAGGAAGTACCTGTAAACTTTTTTAAAGATCATGTTCTGATGTATATGTACAGCTTTTACGAAGATGAGCTGCGCCGTTGTGTTTTGCAGCTTGACAACATACATGACCGTAAAGACGCTAAACATTATACAGAGTTTTTAGAGCGTGAGTGGGAAGAACTTGGTAACATTATTAAGGTGCAAATTGCGGCGTTGGAATCTGCGGCTTCGGAATCTGAAATGGTGCATCACATTTTAAACATGCTACGGGAGGCCTACCAGTATACAGGTGCGGCAATCAGTAAGTTTCACATGCATTTGCAATCTCCGGTTGCACGGAAAGAAAATCCTGCCCATGAAGAGTTTGATGCCGCTATGGAAAGCGCGGTAACCGAGCCGATAATACCGGAACTACCCAGGCCTTACGATCACACTGTCTTTTATGCGTTAATATGCGACGAGGTATTGGATTTGCTTGAGGACTATAAAATTGAGTTTATTCATGTGGGACTTCTTACGCAAAAACTGCTTATAACAGAAAAGATGATGGCAGATGAAATTATACAGATCTTTGACGATGTGCGAAAAGCACTGCCGTCACTTAGCGTCGAAGATGCACCGGTCGAATTATCCCAGGAAGACGCACAGCTTCAGCTTAACATCTTAAATGGCATATCCGAGACTGTTGAAATTAAAGTTGACAGCCTTCGTGACAACACAGAAATTTTTGTGGGAGGGTGGCCGGAGTTTTTGGACAACAGCATTGCAGAAGAACCTTTGCCGCTAACCTGGGAAGAAAGATGCGAAATACGGGAAGTTGCATACCAAATATGGGTGGAATCTCCGCCGGAGTCTGACGATATTAAGGAATTTTTCTACCGCTTACAAACAGACGATATTTTTACCCCGTTATTTGAGCGCATGTTTAAACGCATTAATGCTCACATAGAAAAGGTTGATAAATTCGTCACCCGTTTCAACAAGGATGTATTGATTTACGAAATATGTACCTACGAAGAAATTCTCATGCACAGTGCGTCACGTTTGCGGGAATCGGCATGGGCAGATATGGCTGCGGCAGAAAACATTCTTGTCGGTGCTTACAGTAAAATAGAAGCCCTTTTGGAGAAGCACGATATTGTTCCAATCCGCCCTGCAGTCCATGACCAATTTAATGCCTTAGAGCATGAAATCCTGGTTGCAGAAAGTCAAGAAGGCTTTGCAAAAGGCGAAATAATAAAATTAATTAATTCCGGATACAAGCATCATGGTTTTGTATTTCGGCGCGCGAATGTAATCGCGGCAAAGTAAACTAAGGGGAACAACAAATGAACTGGAAAAACTACAAATCCCTAAGCATTGATGAAAAGCGTAACGAAACTTACTACATTATCGGCTTGGATTTGGGAAACGATTCTTCCGGGCTGGCTTTTTACAACCTGACAACCAACACGCCAGAGGTAATTGACCTTAGCGGCGGGTACGGCAAGCCATCAATGCCAACTGTAATGCAGTACATTTCAGAGACTAAGGAATGGGTATTTGGCGAATACGCGGTACTAAACCGGGGCGCAGGGGCAGAAGTAACCCTAAGCTCCCTTGTGGCGCGGCTGGGCAATTTTGAACACATAAATATAGGCGGCCGCTCTTTAAGTGTGGCCGGTGTGCTTGCGCTGTACATTAAAGAAATTATGGGCAACGTAAAAAATATTAACCCCAGGGCAGAAATTGTTGGCATTGTGGCAACGGTTCCTGCCTATTTTGGCGAACAGGCCCGGGAGGAATTACAGCAGGCATTTAAGCTTGCAGAGTACGACAAGGAACTTATTGCCTTGGTGCCTGACAGGGAATGCGTGCTGGCCCATTACTATAAAACCGAGCCTGTGGCCGAAGAGCGCACTATGCTTTTAGATTTTGGTTCGCGGGAACTTAGGGGCGGGCTTTATCACATAAATAATGTAGACGGCGTTATACACGCTACAAGTATATCGTCGCTTTTTAGCAGTGAAATTGGCGTTGGCAAAATTAACAGCGACATCGCCGACTTTTTTGAAGCGTTTATGCGCAAGGAAGTAACAAAGGAAATGCCAATTAGCGTAACCCTAATGAAGCAGCTGCAAGACCACGTAACGGCATTTTCCTACCAGCACAGGGACATGCTTTTCCAGCGTAATATCCGCACAAAGCCCGTGAAAGTGTATTTTAATTTTACTTACCCGCCATTTCAGCGGACAATAACCAACGAGCAGGCCCAGACTTTAATACAGCCGTACATCCGCCGTTTTGACGGTTTCATTAAAGATGTGTTTGAAAAAAGTATCGCCGATAAGCCGCTTTTGCCCGGTGAAACAGACGCTGTGCTGTGTGTAGGCGGCGGCTTTGAAATGTTATGGGCAAAGGAAACTGTCAGCGAGCTTTTCCCCGGCGCGAAAGTGAATTTTTACAAAAACCCTAAAATTATAACCTGCGAAGGCGCGGCAATTGTGGCCGCTCAAATGCTTGACATACCCGGTGCAGGAGCAAAAATAATGCTTGAAGACACTCATCAATTAACTTGTGACATAGGCATATCCGATGGGCACAATTTCTTGCCATTGGTAGAGCGTAATGCCTTCTGGTGGCAAAATCACCCGTCAAAATTAATCTTAGTTAACCAGGAAGTTACCGGCGAGCTGGACTTGGGCTTGTGCAGGCGTACAAAAGCAGGAGAGCTGCAAAACATAGGCAGTATGAGACTTCGTGGGCTGCCGCGCCGCCCTAAGGGTACCACTCGCCTGGAAGTTGGGCTAAATTTCGTCTCTGACGCGGATGTTACCGTTACAGTACGCGACAGGGGTTTTGGCGAATTGTATCCGCAATCAAGGTTTGTAAAGGATGTTCAGGTTAAGTTAGGGTAGGGGGGAAGCGGAGTTTTACTCCGCTTCCCGCAGCCTTTCTACCAATGTCATTTTACTGATGCTTCTGTACGCCAGCTCCGGCACGGCAGAGCAAATAATTATAATTAGTACATATGCCGCGGCAACCGGCACAACAGGGTATACAAAATTGGGAAATTGTGTTGGGTTAGAACTGCTCATAAGTGTAAACATCCAGTAAGCGATTGCCGTACCGGCGGTTAGGGACGCCGCAATGGTAAGCATCCAATAGACGGCACCTTCCCACCGTAGCATACTGCGCATCTGCTTTTTGCTCATGCCCACGCTTTCCAGCGCGGCAAATTCCCGCTTGCGCACAAGCAGCCCCACGGAGATTACGTTGATAAAATTAAATATGCCGATTGTCCCAAGTATGGCGGAAATACCGGCCCCAAGGGCGAACATTACCAGCCGTTCTTCTTCCATGCGCTGGCGGGATTGGTAGCGGGAGATTATGCGTCTGTCTTCCCCCGGCATGTTTTGCAGATAGGCGTTTACCTGACTGTCTGTGCCCCGCCGCACATTTACGGCCAGGCTTATGAACCGTAAGTCGTCAACTTTCTGCTGTAAAAATACGTTGGACATGATTAATGACATGTGCAGGTAATTAGGGTTGGAAATTGACGCGCCGGCCAGCCTGTACTGTGTAACGCTGCCTATTTTCACGTTTGATGTAGGTATTTCCCTGTCCCCAAGCAGCATGTCCACAAACATGCCGGGGTACAGGGCTTCGTTGGCTATGCGGTCGCCAATGTTGACCGCACCGCCGTCGAGCAGGGCAATTTCGCCCCGTTCAAAGGCAGCAACGTCAAGCTGTGGGTAGAGCAGCAGTATCCACGCTGTATCTATCGCATAGATGCCGCCAAGGGTTTGTAAAGCCGGGATTTTGCCAACAGTCATGTTTAATTCGTATACATTTGTCACATTTGGAATATTGGCAATTTCCCCGGTAAATGCAGGGTCGTACCGTGGAACTCCGCCCGTGGGGTTGCTAATGTTAAAGTCGTGGGTGTGAAGGGCGGCCAGTTCGCTGTCGATGTCATAGCCGTTAACGATTGTCATAATTGTTGTAAACACGGTCACGCCCAAAAACAGGCTGATTAGCACAACCGTGGCCTGTTTGCGCTCCCGGAAGGTATTCCGCCAGGCCATACGCCACGGCTTGCCCCTGGCGGAAGAGCGGGCCTTCACGTTAACCCGCTGCTCGCCCGCGTAGCGGATTGCTTCAATTGGTGAAACTCTTGCGGCTTTCCCGGCGGATGTAAACGCGCTTAAGTACGTGGTAAGCAGCGTAAACACCGCGCCGCCAATGTATATCAACGGCGAAAATGAAATTATTGTATGGTCGCCCATAAACAGTGGAACCAGCACAAGGGAAGCCGCCGCGGCAATGCCAAGGCCAACGGGCAGCCCAATGGCGTACAGGCGCAGAACCTGCCCGTTTACAACCCGCCTAAGCTGGCGGGGCGTTGTGCCAAGAGTTTTTAGCAGCCCGTAGAATCGTACATCCTTGGACACAGACACAAACATTACGTTGTAAATCAGTAAAAAGCCCACAAACATCAGGAATGCCACGATAATCCCCATGGCAGTGTACATAGTTGTGGTATTAATTTCTATGCCCCGTTGGATGGCGGGGTGGATTCCGTAAGTCTGGCCTTCCCGTAAATTTAGGGTTTCTATTAACTGCCGGGAATAGTCGTAAGCTCTGTTTTGGTTGCGGAAAATAATGTTTATGGCAAAATTCCCGGGAATATACCGCCCATGCCGTTCCGCAAAGGCTTGGGAAACAAACACCGGCGTACCGGCGTTTGGGTGAACGCTTACAAATTCTGTGTAAATGGCAGATAGGACAAAATTTTTGTGCAAAATTTCCTCTTGCCCATGGATGACAAAATCCAGGGGTATTTCCATGCCTGCATAAGGGTTTTCTATCCCCATGCGCTCCAGTTTTGTACGGGAAAGCATTATTTCATTTTCCCCGGTGGCATAGCGGCCAACCACATTTGTAAATGTGGGGGTTTGGAAATTGTTCCAGGAACTTCTGCATGTGTAAAGCATGGTAACGCCTTGGAGTGGGCAGTCAAATAAATTCATGACGCCAACCGGGTCAAGGGTGGGAGTGCCAAAGGCGATATGCCGTACAAAATTTGTGCGGCGTATAGTTTCTATTTGTTCGTCGTCCAGCCCCATAAAACCAACATGTACCCGGGTGCCCTCGAAGCGGAATGGCATGACGGTCATGGATTGGTAGTAACCCATGCCCACGCTAAACACGGATGCAATCATAAACGCCGTAAGGGCGATTGCCACGGTAATAAAAAAGTTGCGCTTAAAGTTGACCTGCAATGTACGGCTTGTTATTTTGCGGACAATTGCCTGGTTGTTGTTTTTCATTGAGCGGCACCGCCCTTAATTTTACCGTCCTCGATGTGAATAATCCTGTCTGCAAGCTGGGCAATATGTTCGTTGTGGGTTATCATCATAATCGTCTGCCTAAACCGTGTAGACGTCATTTTAAGGACGCCCAAAACATCCTGGCTTGTTTTGCTGTCTAGGTTGCCTGTAGGTTCGTCTGCCAGGATAATTGACGGTTTTGCTGCCAGAGCCCGGGCAATTGCTGCCCGTTGCTGCTGCCCGCCGGAAAGCTGGTTGGGCATGGCGTTACGCTTATCCACCAGGCCCAGCGTACCAATAATTTCGTCCACAAAGGGGTTGTCAACGGTGTTTCCGTCAAGCTCTATTGGCAGCACTATATTTTCATACACGCTTAAAATGGGTACAAGGTTAAAGCTTTGGAAGACAAAGCCCACGTTGCGCCTGCGGAAAATAGTTAGCTGTTGGTCAGACATTTTGGAAATGTCGTGGCCGCCAACGGTAACACTGCCGCTTGTGGGCTTGTCCAGCCCGCCCAGCATGTGCAATAAGGTGCTTTTGCCGGAACCGGACTGCCCTACAACGGCTACAAATTCACCCTCTTTTACCTTAATGTCTACACCGTCCAATGCCCGGACAAGGTTGGGGGATAGGCCGTAATGTTTTTTTAGATTATGGGTTGTTAAAATTGCCATGGGGTTCTCCTTTTAAACGTAATAAGGACATTGTAAGCGTGAAATCTTACAATGTCCTTACAGGTGACGCGTTATTTCTTACAGTTTTGTAAGAAGTATCCCAGCTATTTTTATTATTGTTGCACTCGCCAACATAGCAAGCGTTAACCAATACCCTATGCCTAATGTTATTGCAATCATTTCCGAAATGTTAATAAACAAGGCGAAAAATCCAAGGGCATTTTGTATCCCTTCAAGTAGAATTGCCGGTATTGTTAATATTGTGCGCGCTGCCACAATATACAGCGTTGTGGCACAAGCCAATAAAACAGTTGTTACCTTTGGCAACCGTCCCAGTAACGATAATGTTAATACGCACAATGTAAGTACCAGTGTAATAAAGTATAATGCCACAGATACAGTAATTCTGTTGTCAACATTAGCCATTATATCGTCGTCAACAAAGCGGTCGGCCAAATCGGACTGGGCAAAATCCATACCCCCAAACCAGCTCTCACTATCCTCAAAAACGGTTGCCAAACTAAAGCTAGAGGTTCTTGTATTGCCTAGAAACGAAAGTTCCACATATATTGCTGGAAGGAAGAAGCCAATCAACGCAACTACACATAGCGTGACGAAAATTATTTTTAGCACTAGGGGCTTTACAGTCTTTTCCACTAAGCATGCTCTTTCCTATAATGTATTCAGAAGAAGTGCGGCTGTTGTCAAGCAGACATGCACACCTGTTTATAATTAGTATACACCGGTGTCCGGGTTTTTCAAGAACAACGAGAAAGTTGTAAATACCCCGGGCTTGGAATCCACCATAATGTACCCGCCCTGTTTTTCCATTATCAAAGACGCAAGGTACAGCCCAAGGCCCGCGCCTTCGCTGTCTTTTACGTTTTGGCCCCGGTAAAACCGTTTGAAAATACGGTGCCAGTCATCTTTATTTATGCCAATGCCGTTGTCGGTAATCATAATCTTGGTGTACAGCGGAAGGGATTCTACAGAAATGTTAATTTCGCCGCCTGTGCCTGTGTATTTAACGGCGTTTTCCAGGATGTTAACTATTGCTTCCCGTGTCCATTTGCTGTCGTGATAAAGCTGCGCGTCTCCAAAATCTGTCAGTCTGATGTGAATGTCTTTTTTTGCGGCGGCGGACAGAACGGTGGCAATGGCATCGGAGATTGTCTGTTTAATGCCGGTTTTTACTAACGCAAGCTGAATTGCCCCCGCTTCTAATCGGGACATTTTTATCAGGCCGTCCATAATCCACTGTAATTTCTCCGTGCCGGATTTTATACGGGAAAGGAATTCCTGTTGTTCTTCCGTAGTGTTGCCCTCTTGCAATAAATCCGCGTACATGGAAATGCCCGCAAGCGGTGTTTTCATTTGGTGGGACATATCGGCGATAAACCCTTGAATAGTCTCTTTTTCCGCGCTTGTTTGGGCCACTTCAAGTGCGCACATTTCCGCAATGCGGCGGGCCTTGTACGTAAGCTTGGAAAGCCGCTTTTCGTCGGTGGTGCCGGTAAGCAGCGACGGGTCTTTAGCCAGTACCCGGTCCAGTACATTGTCTATAGAGTTGAAGGTGCCGCGGACGTACTTGCGGCAGAAAAAGATTGTAAGGGCGCAGGTGATTACTGTAAGTGCAATGGCAGAAATTATGGTAATTATAGTCATTACTCCTTTCCGGTGGATTAGCTAACGAAAAATTCTGCTTTGCGAGGAGCCATTTTGCGACGAAGCAATCCAGCGACTTTAGCGAAATGATAAGTCACTGGATTGCTTCGCTACGCTCGCAAAGAAGCCCACACATACCCCAGTCCGTGGACGGTTTTAATAATTTGCGGGTTCTTAGGGTCGTCCTCTATTTTTGCCCGCAGGCGGCTGATGTTTACGGGCAGAGTGTTGTCGTCTACAAAATTGCCCCGGTTGTCCCATAGGGCCGCAAGGATTTGTTCTTTGGAAAGCACTTGCCCCGCGTTGTCCATAAAGTATTTTATCAGTTTGAACTCCGTGGCACTAATGGGAATCTCTTGCCCGTTTTTATACAGCTTGCAAAGGCTTATGTCCAGCTGTAACCCCTTAGATTGCGCGCTTGTTTCCCTGGCGGGTATACGGCGCAAAACCGCTTCTACCCGCGCACGCAGCACAGACAGAGAGAATGGCTTTGTTACATAGTCGTCGGCACCGGCGGCAAAGCCGGAAACTTGGTCTGTTTCCATGTCGCAGGCGGTTAGCATTATAATAGGAACGCTGGAACCTTGGCGGATTTCTTTGCAAAAATCCATGCCGTTGCCGTCGGGTAAGCCAACGTCCAGGATTATTATGTCTGCGGTGTTTTGCGAAAGAAGCTTTCGCCCGGCTTGTATTGTTGCGGCTTTTAGGGCGGTGTAGCCGTCTTTCTCAAAGGCGTAAGCAATGCCCCGCAGCAGGTTGTCATCGTCTTCTATTATTAGGATGTGGGGCATGTTGCCGCCTCCATTCGCACTTTAATATTCCCATTTTCCCTTGTATAACTACGTTTGGCATTTTTGTGACCTCTGTTATGCAAATTTTCTACAGTGTACCAATAATGTGTGTATAACGCAAACCGTAGAATTCGTACCCAGTATTTATTTATGTTGATTTCGGAAATGTTTTATGTAATTCATACTGTATAATAAAATCACCGTACGGAAGGGGAGCAATTTATGCACACATTTATTCAGTCGTCGCTTGATTACATTGAGCAAAATCTTAAAACCGATATAACCGCAGATGACCTTGCGGCGTTAGCAAACTATTCAACCGGGCATTTTTGCCGAATGTTTGCCCAAGCAATGGACTCGACGGTTGCAAGTTATATTCTAAAAAGGCGTTTAGATCATGCTCTTGTTGAAATTTCATCCGGCCGAAAAGCTATCGGCGTGGTGCCGGAGTACGGCTTTGATACGTATGCGGGGTTTTATAAAGCGTTTATTAGAATGTACGGCTGCTCTCCAAAAAAGCATTTAAGTATTTATCACAAAGGTACTCAAAAATCGGAGGTATTTATTATGCACAGTATGAAAGACATACAAGCCATTCTGGAAAATTGGGACATCCCGCAAGGGCTAAAAATAGAGGATGTTTCCACGAGAAATTGGACAGGGGAACTGGATTGGCAGGTGTGGAAAATCGGAGATGACTACTATCTCAAAACAAAAGAACGTTCCGTGATGATACGGAACATACGGATAGTTAAAGATAAAAGAATCTGCAACAAAAGACAATTTGGGAATCGACGATGCTTTTTTCAACGATTATACAAAAATTTTTGGCAAATTGTATGAAAAAATACCCAAACAGCTTATTCACGGCAACCCAACCGGGGACGCTATAGCATACGAAAACGGTGAAGTTGTGGGAATCAAAGGGTACGAAATATACAATGTATCTCACACAAGGCTCTTTGACATAGTTTGGTGTGCCGGCCCGGCCGACCACGCCGAGTCGTTTGAAGCTTGTATAGCAATGTTTAAGGAAATCTTGAAAGGATATGATAGTTTAAATCTGCTGACAGCCGAAGAAAAACAATCTATTTATTATGTGTGGTGTGCAGCAAATTTGAATACCACTACGTATGGTGTTGATACTTCAGATTTGTCAAACCGAGGCCTAAAAGCGATAGATTTTCTTACGGAAAAGAAAGAAATGTTTCTTAATCTGCTGTAGGCGGGTAAATGAATAAGGCAGCGTAGATGAAAAGATTCTATGCTGCCTTTTAATGTATTGCGTCGGAAAGCTGTAAAATCTGGGCTTTCCAAGGCTAATTATACTTTTTGCTGAAACACCTGCACATTTGAGTGTTTTATTCGCACTTGTTCTTTTTTTGATGCTCCCATCAACAGTAAAAGGCTTATTAAGAATAGGGCTGTACCAGTTTTCATGGTCGCCTTTTCCTTGCCGTACAAAATAACAGCCATGAGCAGAAAGAATGCTTTTTACTTGCTTTGTATAATCTGCCATTATGCCGCTGGCTCTATTTTATCTGTTCGTTCAAGTTCAAACTGCAAATTTATTTCACCTTTATAACCAATTATATCAAACATTTCTGGCACAGCCATTTTTACCCTTTCTATTAGAACATCTAATGAGCCAGATTCCAGGGTTAACCCAAATCTTTCATCCATCGATTCCGAATGCCAAAACTTTTCATCCTTACTCCAGATAAGTTTAATTTTGCAGTTCATAAAAATCCTCCTATTGCTAAATACAACTTTGCTAATGGTGCCCACACCAATCACCACGGCGCACCTGGCAATTTTACCCTAATGCAAGTAAGTATAACCTGACTTATGTTATATAGCAAGCGCAATTTCGTTTTCGTGCAGATTGAGTACCATTTAAATGTTGTGCAAAAACCGGGTTGTCTCGCTAAATAAGAAAACGATATTTTCCCGTTAGCGACTATTGATACCCCCTGATATCAGGGGGTATTATCCCTTGCATCTTTTTCCAAGACCAGCAATCTTTTTATGCGTTCAAGTTCCGCATCATCGGGGTTTTTAACCGCAGGGAAACCTACACAACACTGCACAAAATCTTCACCGAAAACTAACCTGTCTATACCTTTTACAGAACAAGCGTTGCAAGTGTTATTTATCAGCGTTTTGTCGGGCTGTACTTTGTGTATACAATAATTTGGCTTCCACGATAATTTTGCTAGTCCTTCGTTTCTAATTTCAGCTGCATATTTATCTGAAGATACAAGATTGGGACTAATACTCCAATATTGAGGGTCGCCCGGATAGTGGCTGTCAACATGTTCCCAGTCATGCTCGCCGAAAAATAGCATCTTACAAAGATAAACGCCATTATATTTTACATTGTGTCCCCTTGTTGTTGAAGCGTGTAATTGTATTTTGAAACCGGTTGTACGAAGCCATGCAGCAAAACCCAACGCCGCCATTCTTAAATCGCCGTCGAGGCAATAGTTTATGACTTCTTCGATTTTTGGTCTGTTCCCTTTTTGAACTTTATACGGGATTTTTTTCTTTACCTCTTGCATTTTAGTTAACTCCTAATCATCATGATAAAGCCCCATAAGATAAGGCTGTGAGATTGCCTTGTCTTATGGGGCGTACTACCTAATACTGGTCAGCCGAAAGACAATTTCTATAGCTCCAGCCTTGCAATAATCTCTTGTCCGAGCTCATAATCCATTTTTTAAAGCATAACTAATTTTTTACTTCTGGCACTTTCTATCGCCTTGTACACCATCCGGATGCTGTTAATGTTGTCCCGGCAATCCGTTTGCGGGCGTGTACCGTTGTTTAGCGCGTCAAACATTTCTGTTATGCACATGTGGTGGCCGCCAAATGGCTGGGGCGGGATTGGGATGTCGATATAGTTGGCAGTAATTTCGTTTTCGCTGGCAAGGCCTGTTTTTGGCGAGCCTGTGGAAGTTAAGTCGTAGTACAGTTTTACGTTGCCGTCCCAGAATACCGCGCCGTCTGCGCAGGCAGCGCGCCATTCAGACTCCCAGGATGTGTTCATGCCATTGGCGCACCAGCTGCCCCGGTAGTCGAATACAGAGCCGTCTTCCATTTCGAAGATGCAAACAGCGGCGGCGTTGCCCTTGTACCAAGACCAGGCGGGGTTATATTCGTGACAGTAAACGGAAACGGGGTTTTTGCCGGTGATAAAGCGGGCGGCGTCAAAGGTGTGAATAGCCATGTCTGCCAAAAGGGGGCTGTCCATGTCTTCCCTAAAGCCGCCAAAGTGCGGGTCTAGCTGGAAGCTGGCGGACAGTTGGCCAATTACCCCAAGCTTGCCTGTGTGTAAAAAGTTGCGCATGGCAACAATACCCGGTACATATCGTCTGTTTTGCATTACAAAATATTCGCGGCCTGTGTCTTCTGCGACTTGTACCATTTTTTCCGCATTTTCTAATGTGTCGGACATTGGCTTTTCGCCAAAAACGTGACAGCCGACCTTTAGGGCGGTTGTAACTATGTGGTAGTGGGACTCCGGTGCGGTAAGGTCGAATACAAGGTTCGCGTCTTCTTTTTCCAGGGCTTCTTCCAGGCTGGAATATGTGTTTGCGGACAGGCCAAATTCGGCTTTTTTTGCGTTTGCCCTGTCGACGTTCCTGTTTACAAGGCCGACGATTTGGCAGTCGCTGCGTTTTTGTGTAACTTCTATCCAAGAATTGGACACCATGCCGCAACCGGCAACAATAATTTTGTGCATTTGTAATCCTCCTTATATTTTGTGACGGGCGGTTTGTAACCACCCCTACATGTCGATTATAACTTTCATGGTTGTTTCTCTGTTAGCGTCGATAAATTCGTAGGCTTCTTTGTACTTGTTGAATGGAAAATGGCGCGTTACCAACGGCTCAAGCTTCACCTTTTTGGCATTTACAAGCTCTATCGCGCCAAGGTAATCCTCGTTGCGGTACATCATTGTGTTATTCAGGCACAATTCCTTGTCATTTGCCAGTGCCAGGTCCACCGTTGGGGGCGCGTCGTACACCGCCACAATTACAATCATAGAGCCTTTGCGGGCGAATGTTATGGCCTGCGAAATGGTAACATTTGTACCGGCGCATTCGAAAATTACATCTGCTTTGTCCGAGCCAAAGTGGGCTGCAATTTCTTGGCCCAGGTCCTTCTCTTTAGTGTTTACGCAAATGTCTATGCCGCACTCTGCGGCTTTTGTCAGGCGGAAATCGCTGATGTCCGTAATCATGACCTTCGCCGCGCCCAAGCCTTTTGCCGCCTGGGCCAAAAGGTTGCCTATCGGCCCTGCGCCAAGGACAATTATATTTTTGCCCTCTACGCCACCTGCCTGATTTACAGCGTGGACGCCTACGGCAAGGGGTTCAATCATCGCGCCTTCTACAAGGGTCATGCCGTCCGGCAGTGGTGTGACTTTGGCTGCGTCTACCACAAAAAATTCCGACGCCGCGCCTGTTGCCTGGAAGCCCATTACCTTTAACTCTTCACAAAGGTTGTACTTGCCGTTGCGGCATGGGTGGCATTTTTGGCACACAATCTGGGGCTGAATTGTAACTTTTTGTCCGACATTTAGTGTGCATATGCCTTCGCCAAGTTCAACAATTTCCCCGGCAACTTCGTGGCCTTGGGTAATGGGGTACGATGTGAATGGGTGCTTGCCGTGGTAGACATGAATGTCTGAACCGCATACGCCAATGTGTGCCATGCGCAGAAGCACTTGCCCTTTGCTCAGCTTTGGTGTTTCTGCATTTTCAAATACAATAACCCCCGGGGCCGTCATAATTTGCCGCAGCATAATTACGCCTCCAGGTTTGGAACCCAGTCGCCGCCGCGGCAGTTTTTAAGGTAGTTAAGGGCGTGAACTTGCCCCACATATTCCAACTCGCCCTTGTAAATTGGGTCGTGCCAGCCCTCAATCTCTATCGCGCCTTTGTAGCCGGCCATACGTAAAATGGAAATTATGTCTGTCCAGTTGCTGTCGCCAAAGCCCGGTGTTCGGTGCCAGGCGTACGGTTCGCCGCATTTTATGCCCTTCTCCTTAATAACATCCCATGCAATTGTTGCGTCTTTGCCATGGATGGAGAAAATCCTGTGAACCCATTTGCGAAGCTGCGGGATTGGGTCTACAAGCTGTACCATATGGTGGCACGGTTCCCACTGCAGGCCAATATTGTCATAAGGTACGGCTTCAAACATCAGCTCCCAGGCTTTTGGGCTGAATGCGATGTTAAAGTCGCCACGGTTCCAATCGCCGCCCATATCGCAGTTTTCAAAGGCGATTTTTACGCCTTTTTCCCGGGCCAGTTCCGTTAGCGGTGTAAAAACTTCCGTAAACTTGGGGATGGATTTGTCTACGGACGCGTCCAAAACCCTGCCTGTGAAGCCCGCTACGATGTCTGTTTTGAAAAGACGGGCGGCGTTGATTAAGGCTTCCCAGCTTTTTCTGCAATTTTCGCCCCGCTCGTTGTCCAGCAACGGGTTGCCGTACACGCCAATGCTGGAAATTGTGCAGCCTGTGCCCTCTAAAAGGGCCATAACGTCTGTGGCCAGCTGTTGCACATCTGTTTTGCCGATAGACTCCCAAAACATTAGGGCAAAAGTTTCGAAGCCGTAAGGGATAAGCCTTGGGATCATTTTTTTTGCGTTACCCGCCGGTACGATGGTACCAATTTTAATTTCGTGCATTGTAAAACCTCCTTAGATGTATGTTGAAAAAAATCACAACCCAAATTCCGCGCAATATAACTCTGCTGCCCCTCTGTCAATATCCCCGAACATATTCGGTTCGTCAAGCAGCTCCCGTAGCCTTTCCGGTGTTATCCATTGGATTTCCACAGTTTTGTCGCCTTTTTCCAGTGGGGTGCCTTCCGCTTCGCACTTGAAATGCACGCCAACGGACTTGCCCCGCTGTCCCGCGAACTCGCCTGTTTGAAATGTCCAGCCTTGCACACCAAAATAAACAGAATAAGGTACGAATGTTTCCACATCGCCATGAGCCATGTAGTTTTCCATTCCGTAGATTTTTGTTACGGTTAAGCCCACTTCTTCCATGACCTCCCGTTTTAACGTATCAATAATTGACTCGCCCCATTCGTTGCAGCCACCGGGGAATTCGAAATGCCTTGGATAACCTTTCCTGAAACACCGCTGAACCAGCACCATTTCCTTCGCATTTTCTTTTTTTACTATGATTGCCCGCGCGTTGTAAAAAATCATGTTGTCGCCTCCGGATAATTTTCGCTACTCATTGAAAATACTATACTACTCGCGCTGTAGGTTCAGAAATTGCTCTATCACCCAATCAGCATTTTCGGCAATGCTTTTCATTCCGTCCACCCGCAGAACAGGGCATAGTAACTCTGAAATCCATTGCTCATGCAGTTTGCGGCCGAATTTTGATGCATCTGCTGTTTCATATTTTTGAGCGTTGTCAACATAATCATCAAAATCACCGTGGAATCGAGTTGCCTTATACATGTCGCCAGACGGAAGAATTCTCTCTCCCCAGCGTGCAAGTTCCCTGGTGTGGACACGCTGTGCGCAAACTTCCGCAGGCGTTGATAGAAAAACTGCTAAATCAATTACGGGCTCAAACAACTTTTGGTTGCTAAAAATGGTGCCTGCTAAAATAAAACGCGGATGCATTTTTATAGCATTCAACAAAAGTTCAGTCCGTTCCTCTACAGGACGAGTAGCTGTAAGCGGTATTTTTGTATCCCAACGCCATAGATAATCGTCAATATCTAAATATTGAAAATTGAGCCGTTTAGCAATTTCTTTACCAAGTGTAGTGCTTCCCGCACCCGACGCACCAAAGATAATGATGCCCACTTACTCCACCTGGCACGGCATTATGCAAACCGAGAATGAAAACTCCAACTCATCAAATCTGTACTGTTTCGGCAGCATTGGCCCGCAAGAGTTTGACCCGATACCGTTGTTTTTATAATCGATATTTACGATAGTCTCATCACGCTTCACAAGTTCATGGGCGTGTTTTGCCTTGTCTAAGTCTTCACTGGTGTAATGGGATGCGTTAAACGAAAAGCTGTCCCCGTTGTTGCCCAATGAGGAAACATGCAGCCCAAAGCCGCGGGCATCTGTAAACAGGGCGTTGGTTACGCCGTAGCGGGCACCGTTTTCTTGTGGGAACTCGTAGTTGACAAACATGTTGTCTACTGTGGTTGTAAATTCGCCTTTGTACACGCTGTGGCGCATGTCTACATAGTTTTCGTGGGGGCCGTAGCCGGTGTAGCGCACATGCTCGGTACCTTTTGGCATTGTAAAGCGCAGGCCAAAGCGGGGCAGCATTAGCTGAGCATCGTGCATACGCTTGTTTTCGGTAACATTAACATTGGTTGCCAGTACAATCGCGCCAACATCGTTAATTTTCCACTTTGCTTCGCCTTTCAAGATTGGCGCGTTTGTGTAGCCGCCAACAGCGTAGCGCATTCTAATTGTGCATTGCTTGCCATAGTCGAAGTTAAAAATTTCGTGGGCTACATCGTAAACATGGGTGGAGGCCCGGTCGAAACCTGTCCTGCGCCATGCCCACTGCACGTTGCGGTCGTTGTCTGTAGGTGCGCGCCATACGTCAAATGTTAGAGGCTGGGTGATGCAATTTACACCGTTGCGGCTAATTTGCGTAAATGCCCCTTGCACCGTGTCAAAAACATGGTGGAAATCCTGCCCTTTAATGTGAAGGAGTGTGCCATCTTCGCATACATCAAGTTTGCGTGGCATTGTGTTGCAGGTAATGCATGAGGGCAAGTTGTCCATTAGTAAATGACCGTCCCGTACAATTAATTGGTTGAAAGCAATTTCATCGCTGTGGTTGAAAATATTACAAGATTTTTTATGACGGAAACGGATGTTTAGCGCGCAGAAAGGTGTTTTAGCAGCGTCATTTTCCGGTGCAGTAAAGCCAAGTTCTAATACCTGTGAGTCGTGAGGCGGTACGGATAACTCTGTTACCGTGCCGCTTGCCAGGGCTTTTTTGCCGTCGGTCAGTTCCCATTCCAAGTACAAATGCTCTAAGCTTTGGAAGTCGTAGTCGTTGTGAATTTCCACAACGCCGTTTTCTAAGTCTACTGCCGTAGCGCGCACATATGCGTAAACTGCTTTTGCTTCTTTAAAGCCTGTGTGAGGCTCCCTGTTGCCGGTTACTAAGCCGTCCAAGCAGAAATTACCGTCGTTTGGCATGTCGCCAAAGTCGCCGCCGTAAGCCGCGAATTGTACAACAGTCATTTCAGCAAGGTCTTTTTCCGTAAAGCCTTTTATCTCCATTGCCTTTTTGTAGCCGCGGGCGGGGACAGTGTACACATTTCCGTTTTTGTCTGTAAAACGTTTGGCTTGCAGGCCGTGATCCCAAAATTCCCAAATGCAGCCGCCAATCATTTTTGGTGATTTGTTTATAATTTGCCAGTAATCCCATAGGTCGCCGGGGCCGTTGCCCATTGCGTGGGAATATTCGCACAGGAAGTAGGGGCGTGTTTTTGTCGGGTCTTCTGCATAGGCTTTGTACTCTTCTAAGCCCGGGTACATGCGGCTTATCATGCTGTAACAGTCTTTTTCCTGAGACTGATGCGGGTGCGCGCCTTCGTAGTGAATAAGGCGGCTTGCGTCGCGGGCGGCGGCCCACTCTGCCATTTTCACGTGGTTTGGCCCGTGGCCGGATTCGTTACCAAGGGACCACATAATTACGCAGGCCTGGTTTTTGTCGCGCTCTATAAGCCGCTCCATGCGGTCTACAAAGGCAATTTCCCAATCCGGTGACTGGCTTAGGGCGTTCCAGTCGGGCACTATGCCGTGGCACTCGATATCTGTTTCATCGCACACATAAAAGCCCATTGTGGAACACAGTTGTATAAACTGCGGTTCGTTTGGATAGTGGGCGGTACGGATACAGTTTACATTGTGCCGCTTCATTATTTTCAGGTCATCAACCATCCAGCTCAGGGGAACTGTTTGCCCGTGCAATGGGTGGAAGTCGTGACGGTTTACGCCTTTCAGCTTTACCGGGACGCCGTTTATCAGCATCGCGCCGTCTTCGCGTACAGATATTTGCTTTATGCCTGTGCTGAAAACAAGAGTTTCACCGGATGCTTCAACTATTACATTGTACATGTATGGCTGTTCCGCGTTCCAAAGCCTTGGGTTTTCCACAGTAATTTCCGCAACGCCGTTACCGTTTTCGTCAAGGGTTACCGTGCCCGCAGCAACTTGTTTTTGTCTGGTTTGGGTAAGCATTTTATACGCAGCTTCCAGCCCGGGTGTGCCGTTAATCTCCACTTGCAGTTTTACGGTTGAGTACTTAGGGCAAGGGAATTGCTGGCGTACAAACACGTCGCGGACATGCTCTTTGTCCCGGGCAAGCAGGAATACATCCCGGAAAATGCCGGAAAAACGGTAGCAATCCTGGTCTTCGATGTAGGTTGCGTCGCAATATTTTAATACAAGCACGGTTACGCGGTTGCTTCCGGGTTTGGCTTGCTTTGTAATGTTAAATTCCGCCGGAAGGCGGCTGCCCTTGCTCATGCCCACGTATTCGCCGTTAACCCAAAGGTAGAAAACGCTGTTTACCCCTTCAAAGTTAAGGAAAAGTTCTTTGTCACCAAAGCCTTCGCTAATGTATACTTCCCGTGAGTAAATTCCACATGGGTTTGCGGCGGGTACAAACGGCGGGTCACATGGGATGGGGTAGTTGATATTTGTATAATGACAAATATCGTAGCCTTCTGTTTGCCAGCAAGACGGCACGGTAATGTTGTCGAACCCGGAAAAGTCGTATTCATTTGAGAAGAAGTTACCCGGCAAGGTGTGTGGGCCGTCTCCGTAGTAACCAAAGCTCCACTGGCCGTTCAAGGTTTGGAAACGCGTAGAGTTGGCCCGGGCAATGTTGGCTTCCTTTAGGCATACGGGCGGTGTTTTTGTGTCGTATGGGATGTAGTACGACCGTGAAGGCTCCCGGTTTTCGTGTGTAACCCCCGGGTTTTGATAATGCTGTGGTTTGAACATTTTGTTTCCTCCTATGTTTTAGTCTCTTGCGTACTGCCCGATCATTTTTACCATGTTGTCTGCATCGGCCGGGCTGCCTACCCAAGTACGGATATACATTTTGCTTGCTTCCAGGTTGTCCAATAGTTCTTTTACCAAGTGAGGCGGGGAGTCTAAAATTAAACGCTTCCCGGCCTTTTGTATTTTTTGCAGTTCCGGTATAAAATCCACGGACGGCCCTTGTCCGGCAATGTTTGTCCACTGGATTGCGTCCAGTTCCTTGACGCTAAGCATTTGGTCCAGGTGCATGGTTTGGGCGTAGCCATCGAAATGATACAGGGAATAATCTAAAAATTCCGATTGTTTGCGCAGTTCGTACATGCAAAACTCATCAAACATGCCCGGTGACACCATTACAGACATGTCGCATTGGATTTGCCCGTGAAGGCCCAGTGCCCAGGTTTGCAGCCATCCCACGCTGGAACCGCCGCTGTTGTTTTCCCGTACAATTTCATATATTTTCTTGTTAACATCCTCCCAAACGGCCTGCACCTTAACAAGGGCATCCTTGACTTCCTCCGGGCGGTCTAACAGGTCCAGCATAAATTGCTCTGGGCCGCGCAAGCCGGAAAGTGCGTCCGCAATCCCTGATGTGTCCGCCATGGAAACAATGTAATCCCCTTGGGCGTCGAGGACATATTCTTCCGCTAATGAAATGGATTTTTTGTACATAAAGCTGTTTGGGTCAAATTTTAGTTGGCTGTAGTCTTCCAGGGTTATGGCGTACCAAACGCTTGGGCCAAAGCGGGGTACCGCGCCTTCAAAGTACCCGGCGCAGTTGGTGGGCCCCAGGTTGTGAAACAAAATTGGAAATGCGTCCCCCGCATAGTAAGTATTATCGAAACATTCCCGGTTGCGCCTGATGATAATCTCCGGGTCTGTCCACCATTTTAGTCGGTCTTCTTCGCCGTCCGGGAAAGGGTAGCCCGTTGGGTTGATGGGCCGGGAAAAATCCTTTATTGCAAATACGGAATGAAGACAGTCGCCTTTTTCCATGGTTCCGTTCCAGAATGCCGCGTGACGGGCTTTTGTTTTGTCCCAATTGCTGCAGTATTTCATGGGAAACCTCCTATCTTAATGGGGCTCTGCCCCAAACCCCGCCGTTACAGCGGGAATAAATCCCGCTTCCACTTCCTGGACTCCGTCTGCGGGAAGCGACGGAGTCGCTTAATTTTTAAGTTTTTGTAGATGCTAAACTCGCAATTGCGCGTTCTCCGCAATTTTGTACCCATCAAAATATTTTTCTTCCATGGGAATCCACTTTGTGGCAAACATTTCTGTCAATTTTTCGCCGTTGCGGGCGGTAATGCGGGAAATTTGGGTTGTAGCGTCTATAGTTGAGAAGACGCGCACATCCATATAATCACCCAGCTTAGGGTGGTGGCTGTACGAGCCTTCAACAACAAGCCATTTGCGCGGCATGATTTTGCGCGTGCCGTTGTAAGACATTGTGCCGCAGTTAAAAACCCGGTATTCAAAGGCATTGACCTTATCGTGTAAATTAGGCAGCACTTCTTCCGCTAAGCGTTCGTAGTGGACATTACCGCCGGGCTCGTTTAAGCGTTCTTGGGTGCGCAAATGTGCGGGTAGGAAAAAGTCGTCCATGTGAACAATTTCCGCGCCTATTACAGATTTTAGCCCCGCCGCTAATGTAGACTTGCCGGAAGCGGCCCGGCCGTCTATGGCAATTACGCCGCCGCCCATGCCCGCAAGTGCCGTCAAAATAGGCACCAGTCGCACATGCGGTCCGGAAATTACCCTGTAGGCGGGTTTTTCGTTGTCGCGGTAATGCTGGCTGTGGTGTATCGCCCGGGGTTTGTCGTTTTTACACGTGGCAAGGTATTTTTGTAAAGCATCATCAAATTCGTCAAAAGAAAAGGCCAAAGCCTGCCCTTGGTTTTCCCGGGCATACTCTGACCATTGGTATATAAATTCAAAAAATTGCTTTTCGCTGTTATCAAAACGCATGGAAGCGGACTGTACAAATAACTGAAACAGCCACTCTGGGGGTAGGGAAAACTTCTTCCATGGGGCAATGTTAACACGGCAAACATCCGGGGCGATAAATTCAATTACCGGTTCATCGTTTGGCTGGCAACTCTCATATTCGGACATAAAGTAGCCCTTGGCCTTATTGATGTCGGTCAAAAGATGCTCTGCCCCGTAAGCGGCCTGGAAACACATTTTTATAATATCCTGCGGCATAATAGACGGATGAAGCGAGAGTTGCTGCCTGATAAAATCTGTCATGGTATGGCCCCTTTGCGATTTAGTTGAAAATAGAACTGTTTATCAGATCCTGCATATTGTACAAACCCGGCGGCTTACTGTGTATAAACTCGGCGGCTTTTAATGTACCCTCGGCAAAAACATCCCGGGATTGGGCACTGTGGGTAATTTCTATAAGCTCGTTCTGTCCGGCAAAAATTATGCTGTGTTCCCCAATTATATTACCGCCGCGTACAGCACTGACACCAATCTCGTTGCGGGAGCGTTGGCTTAATGAGCCGGTGCGGTCTGTTATTGTGTTAAGCTGTGTGTAAACAGCTTTCATAATGGCATCCAGCAGCATAACCGCTGTTCCGCTTGGGGCGTCCAGCTTTTTGTTGTGATGTTTTTCTATAAGCTCTATATCAAAATTGGAATCGTAAAGCAATTTTGATACTTTTGTTAATACATTGGCAAGCACGTTAATACCCAGGGACATATTCCCCGAGTAGAAAACAGCTGTATTTTTCGAGGCTTTCGAAATAGCCTTTTCCACATTTTTTGACAGGCCTGTGGTGCAAATTACTAATGGCGTGTTGTTTGCCGCGCCAAACTCAAGTAAAGCCAGTGTATCCTCCTGGCCGGATTCTGTCGGCGGCAGATAACTTATTATCACATTCACAGGTGTCGGTTCCCGGTTTATGTTGGCATAAACCGGATAGGGGCGTGGTTCTGCAGGTTGAAGCGCGTCAACACCCAATACAATTTCCATATTGTCGGTATTGGCAACCATATTACTTATTGCTGTGCCCATTCTGCCAGAACAACCGCAAAGAATTAATTTTATTTTGTCGCTCATATCAAACCATACCTTTTCATTTCATCCTGCAAGTCTTCTGCCAATGCTGGCTCGATATCCACAAGAGGTAAGCGGCAATAACCTATATCAAAGCCCATCATGCGCAGTGCGGCTTTTACGGGCATTGGGTTTACATCTGCAAACAAAAGGCGCGTCATAGGCAAAATACCAAGCTGTAACTTGCGGCTGCCTTCAATGTCGCCTGCAAAAAATTTGTCTACTATGCTTTTGATGCTTGCCGGGGCAATGTTGCCCATTGTGGAAATTACGCCTTTGCCCCCAAGAGCAAGAGTTGGCAGAATTTCGGAATCGTTGCCTACATAAATGTCAATGTTACCTGCGCAGCGTTCGATAATTTCGGCAATTTGGTTAATGTCGCTGCTGGTTTCCTTGACTGCCTGTATGTTTGGCAGTTTTGCAACTTCCGCAAGGGTTTTTGGCAGCATGTTCATGGCTGTGCGAGGCGGCACGTTGTACACAACAATTGGCGAGTCTACTCCTGCTGCAAGTGCAGAAAAGTGCGCCACCAACCCGCGCTGAGATGTTTTGTTGTAATATGGAGTAGTGTACATTAGCGCGTCTGCCCCGGCTTGCTGCAGGGCTTTGCCCGCGGCTACACAAGCGGCGGTATTATTGCCGCCGGCCCCTGCCACAACCGGGACTTTACGACCGTACTTTTCCCCGGCTTTTTTTGCGGCCAAAACCGCTGTGCGTACCACTTCAATATGTTCTTCATTGGAAAGAGTTGTTGCTTCCCCTGTTGTACCACAGGAAATAAGAGCGTCTGTACCCTGCTGTACCTGAAAATCGATAAACTTTTCGTACTCGGTACCGTTAAAATTTCCGTTTTTGTCAAATGGCGTGCATAATGCAACGCCGCAGCCTGTATAAATGGACATAAAATTCCCTCGATTCTAAAATAGTTTATAATATAATATTGAAAAAAAACTGTTGTGTCAAACCAAAAGGATGGCACAATGGAATTTTTCGGCGGCTCTAGTGGTATTGTCCAAAAAGTGGTACAATCGACGATACACTAAAGGGGAGAATAATTGATGGCTGTATTGCAGATAGAAAATTTGACAAAGGATTATGGCTTTGGGCGGGGCGTTTTTGACCTTAGTTTTAACGTGGAAAAAGGCGAAGTTTACGGTTTTCTTGGGCCAAACGGCGCGGGAAAGACCACAACTATCCGGCACATTATGGGGTTTTCCCGCCCGCAAAAAGGGAGAACCCTTGTAAACGGGCAAGACAGTTGGAAGCATTACCACGAGATTCAACGTACGTTGGGCTACCTTCCCGGTGAAATTGCCCTGCCGGAAAATTTGACAGGCCTGCAATTTATTAAAATGATGGCCGACTTAAGAGGCATGACAAGTATGGATTATACCCATGCACTAATCGACCGCTTTGGATTGGAGCCAAAAGGCGGGCTAAAGCGCATGGCTTTGGGTATGAAGCGTAAACTGGCCATTGTTACCGCCTTTATGCATGATCCGGATATTTTGGTGCTTGACGAGCCAACCAGCGGCCTGGACCCGGTTATGCAGGGTATTTTTATTGAGTTTGTAAAAGAGGAAAAGAAGCGCGGCAAAACAATTTTATTATCTTCACACATATTTTCGGAAGTTGACGCCACTTGCGACCGCATTGCCATAATAAAAGAAGGCTGCTTGGTGTCCAGCTTTTTTGCCGACGATTTGCGTCATAATGAAAGCAAGACGTACAGGGTAGAATTTAACTCCCGGGAGGAATTCGAGCGGTTTATTAAAGAGATATCGGCATTTTATCAAATTGCATCTGTAAAGCGTCACCGCAAGCAGGCGAATATCCATGTAAATGACAATAACGTGAACCGGTTTATTTCTGCCATATCCGGCTACGACCTAAAGTTCTTTACAGAAGTACCGTTTACTTTGGAAGATTATTTCATGAATTTTTACGACCGCAAAAACAAATCCACCAAAGGAGGCTTTAATTTTGGAACGGATTGAGACGCGAAACGAAACTTCTTCGTTGAAACAAATTAAATTGCACAGCGTAACCAAAAATTACGGCGACAACCGCGGTATTTTTGACCTTAACCTTGAAGTTGCCAAAGGAGAAACATTTGGCTTTGTTGGTACAAACGGTGCAGGTAAAACCACTACCATACGTCACATGATGGGTTTTTTAAAGCCCGATAAAGGCAAAACAGAAATAAAAGGCCTTGACTGCTGGCACGATGCCGCAAAAGTAATGAAATATGTGGGATACATTCCCGGGGAAATTGCCTTCCCCGACGCGCCCACGGGAACAGAATTTTTAAAACGCCAGGCAGACTTACTTGGGCTGAAAGACATGTCTTACGCCTATCGGATAATAGATATTTTACAGTTAGACCCAACGGCAAACCTAAAGCGCATGTCCAAGGGGATGAAGCAGAAAACCGCCATAGTCGCGGCCTTTATGGCAGACCCGGAAATATTAATACTTGACGAGCCGACAACGGGCTTGGACCCTTTAATGCGCGTGGGTTTCATAGATTTGCTTAACGAGGAAAAAAAGAAGGGCAAGACCATTTTTATGTCTACTCACCTGTTTGAAGAAGTAGAAGACACCTGCGACAAAGTTGCCCTTATAAAAGACGGCAGAATAATTGACGTAAAAGCCACCGTCGAGATACGTCATAACGAGAATAAGACATTTAAGATTGAATTTTTGTCCCATGAAGATTACACGAGATTTACCGCCGTAAACTTCGTAAGCGGAATTAGCTTTGCGGAAAAACGGGAAGACCAAAATCAAGTATTAATGCTGGTCCATGACACAAGCATCAACAGGTTTTTTTCCGTGCTTAAGGAATACAATGTCAAATTCCTGCGGGAAAATAAGTATACGCTGGAGCAGTACTTTAACAGCCTGTATTTGAAATAATACACAACCTACCCCCTGATATCAGGGGGTACCAATCGGAGGAAGTACAATGTTTAACAAAACCATATTTAAGCAGACATTTAAGGCAAATATCCGTCTGTGGTGCATAATAACGGTAATTCTTGTGGCAATGTCCAGCTTGATAATAGGCATATTCAACCCCGGGGTTATGGAAATGATGGCAGGTATGATGGAGCGTATAATAGACGACCCAAGGCTGCGCCAGCAAATTCTTGCAGGTTTTTCCTTGCTTAACGTACTGGGAACACAATTTTACGGGGGCATGGGTATCATTTTGGTACTTATTTATCTTATCATCACCGCCAATTCGCTTATCGCCAACCAGGTAGACCGGGGCAGTATGGCGTATATTTTGTCTACGCCAATAAAGCGGACTACGGTAGTTGTTACAAAGGCAGTTTATTTTGTAACCGCGCTTTTTGTAATGTTCGCCTTGCTAACCGCATCCGGTATTTTAACGGCGCAGTTTGTCCATGGCGGCATACTTACAAGGGCTTTTACAACTGATGTGCGTGAAGTAGCCGATATGCTTGGCAAAAGCAGGGCAGAAGTGGCGGATAATCTTCATTTTATATTAGCAAACCCGGAAGCTGTTGAACACGGTGCCAATGCCCGCAGGATAGACACAGACGTGTACATGCTATACTTACAAATGCTTATAGCACAGCAGCAAGAGCAAGGTGCCCCTGCCGTTGAACAAACCCCAGGGGAACAAGCTCACCAAGAGCTAATGCAGGACATGTTCAGCACCGGGCTGGAAGCCGCCGCCGAAGTGCTGCAAATGTCTGTAACTGCGCTGTCCTTTAGCATGGGGCTGATAAAAGACAACCCGGAAGCCCTTGCCGCCGCCGTAGAAGCATCCGGAATGCCAGAGCCGCAGTTTATACACATAATAAATATGCGGCTTGCCAATGAGCAAATAATGCGGGATAACCGCGTAAATTTTGACATTTACTATTATTCCATGCTAAATTTGGGTCTGTTTTTGCTTATGTTTGCCACCAGCGCAATTTCATTTTTGGCATCCTGCTTCTTTAACCTGTCAAAAAATGCCGTGGCCCTTGGGGCGGGTATTCCAATTGCCTTTTACCTGTTCCAAACCATGGCTCAAGTTGGCGATGAATTGGAATTTTTCCGTTACTTGACAATAAATACGTTTTATAACCCTATCCGCGTTGTAAACTACGGCAACTTTATGTGGCATTTTTGTCTTTTGGCAGTGATTGGGGTTGTGCTGTATCTTGTCAGTGTAAAGGTGTTTAAAGAAAAAGATTTGCCACTATAAATAAAAGAGGTACACCATGGAACCCATCAAACTTTCTGTTAACAAGATAATTGACCTTGTGCTGCGCTGCGGCGATATTGATAATCGCTTTTACGATGCAGCTCCCATGTATTTAGGCGCGGCCCTTCACCGTAAAATCCAGAAGGGGATGGGCGATAATTACGAAAAGGAAGTTTCCCTTAAGCTGGAAACGGAAATAGACGGTATTCCCGTTTTGGTGCGGGGCAGGGCAGACGGAATTATTACGGAGCCCGATGGCGCAATTACCATAGACGAAATAAAAACCACAACGCTGCCCCTGGACTATATTTATCAACAGCACCGGCAGCACCTTGGCCAAGGCAAATGTTACGCCTACATGTATCTGCAAACATTGGAAACCCCGCCGGAAAATATATCTGTTCAGCTAACTTATTTCCAAATGGAGTCGGAAGAAACCCGCAGGCATACATGGGAATTTACTGCCTTCGAAATAACGGACTTTTTTGTGGATTTACTGGAGCAATACGGCGTATGGCTGCGTTTTGAACGGGATTGGAAAATTACCCGTGACCAGTCCATTGCCACGCTTACTTTCCCGTTCCCAATTTACCGTAAAGGCCAGCGGGAATTGGCTGTTGCCGCCTACCGCACAATATCTGCCGGTAAAAAGCTTTACGCCTGCGCGCCTACGGGTATCGGCAAAACACTGTCGTCCTTATTCCCGTCAATAAAGGCTATGGGGGAAGGCAAGACAGCACCGTTGTTTTACTTAACCGCCAAAACCGTAACGCGGACTGTTGCGGAAGAGGCCGTAAGGCTAATGGCCGGGGGCGGTCTGCGCTTTAAGGCCATAACCCTTAGGGCAAAGGACAAAATATGCACGGGCAGCGACTGTATTTGCAACCCGGATTATTGCGCCAATGCAAAAGGCCACTACGACCGGGTCAACGCCGCCGTTTTGGATGTAATAGAAAACAACGACCTGATTACCCCCGCAGAAACGGAATTTTATGCGCGCAAGCACCAAGTCTGCCCTCACGAAATGGGGCTTGATGTGGCATTGTGGTGTGACCTGATTGTGGGGGATTACAACCATGTATTTCACCCGGAGGCATACCTGCGCCGCTTCTTTCATAACGAAGAGAGGGACTACATTTTTCTGATAGACGAGGCTCACAACCTTACAGACAGGGTGCGGGATATGTATTCTGCCGTAATGCGAAAAAGCGACTTAAGCCAGGTACGAACGGCCCTAAAAGATAAGGACGCAGTTTCGAAAAAGTTAAGAAAAAGTCTGCGGCTGCTTAACACCTACCTTTCCGATGTGCGAAAAGAGCATGAGGGCAAGCGCAATTTTGTAACAAAGGAAGTAGATATGGTTTTCATTGCCTTTGTAAAAATGGCCGCGGAAGCCGCCGGGGAATGGCTGGCGGCAAAAAATAACCACGAGCTGCATCCCATGATCATAGATATGTATTTTGGAATAAACCAGTTCCTTATGGTTGCGGAAATTTTCGACGAGCATTATACCAATATTTTAGAGTTTTACGGCAGGGATGTGACCGTAACCCTGTTTTGCTTAAACCCGTCGAAAATTATCGCCGATGGGTTATCCCGCGCAAAAGCATCCATTTTATTTTCCGCCACGTTGCTGCCCCTGCCTTACTACCGGGAAATTTTGGGCGGCACAGAGGAAGATTATATGGTGACGCTTCCGTCACCCTTTGACCCTGCCAAATTACGGCTTTTGTCCCACTGCGGCATATCTACCAAGTATAAAGACAGGGAAAGCAGTTACGAGCCAATTGTACAAACCATCTACCGGACCGTTGCGGGCAAAACCGGGAATTATCTTGTGTTTTTCCCATCTTATGAGTACATGCACATCGTATATGACTTGTTTTGCGCCCGTTATCCCGGTGTAGAAACCCTGCTGCAAACAACAGAAATGTCGGAAGATGAACGGGCGGGTTTCTTGGCGCGTTTCGACAGCGAAAACCCTGACACACTTCTGGGCTTTACAGTACTTGGAGGTATTTTTTCCGAAGGAATAGACTTGAAAGGCGACAGGCTTATAGGTACAATTATCGTTGGGGTGGGCATACCAAAAATATCCCTGCGCAGCGATTTGATACGCGACTATTTTAACGAGCGCAACGGTAAAGGCTACGATTATGCCTATGTATTCCCCGGCATGAACAAAGTCTTACAGGCCGCCGGGCGTGTTATACGGACAGAAACCGATGAGGGCACTGTAATGCTTATCGACAGCCGGTACGCTACAGCAGAATATAAACGGCTTTTCCCTGCCCATTGGGCGCACATACAGACGGTATGGAAATAATTCAAAAACCGCGCTTTCGCGCGGCTTTTATGTTACCTACCTGTCAATGGTTTGTTACTCATATCTTAGGGCTTCTATGGGGTCAAGTTTTGCTGCTTTATTGGCAGGATAAATTCCGAAGAAAACTCCGATTGCCATAGAGAACAACATACTACCCACAACAACGCCCGGGGATATCACAATAGGTGCATCCACAACTAATGGTGTTACGCAAATTCCTCCCAGTATACCAAGGAGCATACCAATTATTCCGCCAACCAACGCAATTACTAACGCTTCGATAACAAACTGTGCCTGAATGTGGAAGTTTTTCGCGCCAAGTGCTTTACGTGTGCCAATTTCTCTTGTCCGCTCTGTTACAGAAACAAGCATAATGTTCATTACACCAATCCCGCCAACAAACAGCGAAATACCGGCTATCATTGCAACAACAAGAGAGATTGTACCTACTACGCCAATAACAACATCCAACATAGACGCCATGTTTGTTACGCTAACGCGCCAATACTCATTTCCGATAAAAACTACATCAAAATAGGCTTGAATCAACCTGGTCACTTCATGGACGTCATGTTGCAACGAACTTATTACGGTTATGGTTGTAAAATTTTGCTCTATCAAATCTTGCCTTGCGGTGGTTAACGGTATATGAAAAGGTGTTGGCATATCTTCTAATGCCGCTGTGCCCAAAAAGCCTACAAATTCGTGTTCGTATACACCAATTATGGTGTAAACTTCAATAGATGTGGGCAGAAACAGTTTAACTTGCTGGCCTATCGGGTCGGTACCGTCCGGAAAAATTCTTGCAACAAGCCTGTCAGAAACTACGGTTACCATGGCTCTTTCTTTTAAGTCTGTTTCGGAAATAAGCCTGCCATACAACAAGTTTAAGTTGTTGGCAACTAAAGCATCTGTGTTTACGCCGCTTATAGTAACGTTTGCCTCATGTACGCCATCCCTAACTACACCCGCTCCTCTGGAGTGGGAAAGGGATACACCGTCTATTTCATCGTAAAAGAGAGTAATCATGTCGGCGATCATCTGATCTGATATTAAGTCTTCGGACTGCGGTGTTATACCGCGGATAGATACCCCTGCCGGCTGCATAAACGGGGCAAACGGGTCGTTTGGGCCGTCATTCTCGTAACGGCTTCTTTCCTGTACGCTTACTATAATGTTGTTTGTCCCAAATATTGCTAAATCGTCTTGTACGGCAGCAGTCAGCCCGTCACCCAAGATAACTATTGTAATAATAGACATAATTCCAATAATAATCCCAAGCATGGTAAGGAGTGCCCGCATTTTGTTAGCCCGTAAAGATGAAATTGCCAAAAGTGCATTTTCCCAGATCATATTCTCACCTCGAATCGTTTAAGCGGTTGCACATTGCGGTTATCTACCTCTTTCGTCCAATGGCCTTAATACAATGTTTAAACCTTCAATTAGTTGGTCACCAAATACCTCTGCATGAGTAGAAGTCCGGAGCCCTGTGGTTACCATTATTTCCATTAACTCACCATGTTCAATTGCGTATATAAAGCTGCCACGTTCGTTTGTAACAATGGCTGACAGCGGGATAGAGAAAACATTATTTCTGACATCGGTTACTACATTAAGGAATGCGTTCATTCCAATTCTAACATCGCCGTCTATATCGTTTATTGCGGCCCTTATTTCAAACTCGACACTGGTAGACCCCGCAGGTGATACAGCTCTTGGAGAAATAAAGGTTAACTGCGCGTCAAACTCTCTGTTTCCTGTTGCAACGGTGGTCACATATCCAAGTTGGCCTATGTGTAAATCAATAAGGCTGTGTTCACGTACATTGGCAGATACATAAAGGTTGTCTACGTCTTCTATTACAAACAGTACTCCGCTTGGAGCCGCGCCTACGCGGGCATTAACCGCCGTTATTACTCCGTCGGCTGTTGCTACAATAAGGCCTTCATCCAGTTGTGATTGAAGTCTTTCGATATTAAGCTGCTGAATATCTACGTTTGTACCTGATGTTACAGATCTTCTTCTGGCTTGACTCAATGCGTTTTGGGCAGAAGCCAAGTTGTTTTGTGCCGTTTGTAACTGAATTTGGCTGTCGGAATATAACCTTTGCGCATTTTCCAGCCTGTTGGTGTTAAGTTCTATGAAGTCTTCCATTGCTGTTTCTTTGTCACGCAGCACCCGCTCATAAGCTCTTATTGCGTCTGATAAGTTGTCACGCACCCTGTTAAGATGGTTTTCTGTTTGCTCCAACGCATTTTCTCTGGCTCTTTCCAACTCGGAATTAGCTCTTTCGTACGCTCTTCTTGCGTCATCCACCAGATTTTCAGCTTGGTCAACAGCAGATTCCAATGCGGAAACAATGTTATCTCTTCCTTCTGATGTACGTCTGTTATACTCATCTCTTGCTCTTGTTAAATTTGTTCTTGCTCTCTCTAAGTTTAGTTCGGCATTTTCAACAGCACGTTCGGCATTTTCAAACTGTGTACGTGCGGCGTTAAGAGCGTTGGTTGCAGCAACAACCTCTGCGTGTGAAGCATCCGGTGTTGACGAAACCATGAAATGTCTCCATTCCGCGTCATTTACCTGTTCGCACGCGGCATCTCTGTCTTGACGGCTTCTGTCAAGAGCTCTTTGCGCGTCGTCAATGTTATTTTGATGAACATGCGCATCAAATGGTTCTGGCCGGTAATTTCGCTCTTCTTCTAAATCTGCGATGGCATCTTGAAGTGCGGTGATACTTCTTTCCAGCCTAACTCTTGCTTCGGTAATATTGTTTACAAAAATGAAGTCATCAAAATCATAAAGTGCTTCCCGCAGGTCTTGCTCGGCGTTGCGTACATCGGTGGTACGTCTTTCTACATTTGTTCTCGCGTCTTCGATAAGCCTGTCAAACGTAGACGTATCAAAGGGTTCGTTCATATTTTCTTCTGCTTCCCTTAAATCGGCTGCGATATTTGCAGTGTTAAGCTGTTGGCGTGACAGCGCGATACGTGATGCTTCAAGGGATGTAGCTGCATTTGTAACTGCATTATTGTTGGCGCGGGCCTCTTCTTCCACAGATGTAATCGCACTGGAAAGATTAAGTTCTGCTTGCTCTATATCCCGTTCTACTCTGGACATATCCAAGCGTGCAAGAATGTCACCTTCGCTCACCCTGTCTCCTACATCAACAAGAACTTCTAAAACAGGGTTGGTTTGCATTGAAAAAATATTTACAGTCTCGGAACTTTGCACTACACCGGAAGTAGTAATTACCCGTGTCTTTGTTTCTACCCGTTCAAGTACAAATGTTTGTGGGCTGTTAGCATGGCGTGCAGGGTTTGCGTTTGCGTGATTGTGTACAACAAAACTACCGGCAGAAACCACAATAACAACGGCAACGGCAGCTTTTAACAATAAATATCTTTTGCTGCGCTTACGGCTAAGTCTTTTTATTGCAAATGCCGTTATTATGCAGAATATAACAATAATGATAAGAGCCATTGTTGCTGTACTTGGCAATTCCGGGCCCGGCGGAAACACGTTTATTCCTACAGTTGCAGCAAGAACACTGTTGATTGAAACGGAAGAGGTCTCCTCTGAGCGAACGGTTGTGGGATGTACGATTTCGGGATGTACGATTTCAGCACTGACAATTTCAGGGTCAACAGTTTCGGAATAAGCAATTTCGGAATAAATAGTTTCGAAATCGTTGATAATTTCGGGGTAGACAACAACATCTGCTTGCGCCGTATAATTGGCAATTTGCGATTCTATTTCATCGATACGCGCCTGCAATATTCCAAGCTGGTTACGCGATGCGATCAATTCCTTATTAAGTTTTGCCTGCTCTTCTCGCATTTCCGCTATCTCGTCAGCATCGGTTGCTTCGTTAAGACGGAAAGTTATGCCTTGTACCCTGTTGTTAATCTCGAATTGACGGTTGCTTGCCATAACCATCCGTTGATTGTAGTATAGTACTGTTTGGGCCAATGTGTCTACATCTGCTGCAGAAGCATTTTGCTGTGAAGCATACAGGCTAAGCGGAAACAACAATATAATTGTAACAATAATCCCCCACGCAAGAATGATTTTCATGAGCTGCATAACTTTTTTTCTTTTTGTTAAGATACCCATAAATGCCTCCTTATAATTTATGTATTTGGCAATGACATGTTGATTATATATGAGATAAAACTGTATAATGGTGAAGGTTAACAATTATTAACAATTTTAGCATAAACGTATTTACGCATTTTTACGCTTTTTTATTGCCGCCACGCCGGTTTAATGTATAATATTTATACAAATTACTATAAACAAGGCTGGATTGCATTGCGACGAAGGTTAACAAACATTAACCCCCTGATATAACATTTTGATATCAGGGGGTGAGTGTGTTAACGTTTGAGAGGAGCAAGAGACTATGGCAGTGAAAGTATGTAAAGCGGTTGTGATTTTATGTATCATTGGCATTATTTCACTTACCAGCTTGCTGCTTTGGCAGCGTAACACACCTGCCGGTGAAAATGTAAGTATAAATATATATGAAGAAACTCCAGTACATGAAGAGCCTGCAGTACATGCAGAGCCTACAATATACGAAGAGCCTACAGTACACGCAGAGCCTACAATATACAAAGAGCCAATAGTATACGAAGAACCTACAGTACATGAAGAGCCTACAATATATGATGAATATATTCCGGAAGTTGCAGAAGCTCCGCCCCTTCGTAAATCTCCTTCGGATTTGCAGCTGGCGTTATTTGCGCATATGGCATTTTTCCCATTCGACTTTAATGTCGGGAAGCAACCGGGTTCGCCGCAGTTTTCTTCCTTGCATTACCGCCCATTCGTAAATTATATTATGATGTCCGGTGCTGCCGGTCAAAATAGATACGGTTTTAACTTCTTGGCAGAAATGGAAGGCTGGTATCTGTTGTCAACCTACTACGACAGGGCGACGGGTTTTAGTATCACTTTTTATTCCTGCTTAAATGAAGATACGATAATTTTGGCAATACGCGGAAGCGACGGGAATGTTGGCACGGCATTGTTAACCCAATCCGGTACATGGTGGTGTAATTTTAGAAGCATGGCAGGGGAACGTCATTCCCACATAAATTCTCTTGTTAATGTTTTAAACAGCCCTGCCACACTTTCACTGCTTGACGGTGCCAACATTTATATTACCGGCCATTCTTTGGGTGGGTATTTATCGTACATTGCGACATATGAATTAGTGCGTATGGGGTTTGAAGACAACATAATACGGGTAGTTGCCTTTAGTGCGCCATTATTAAACGCAGACACGGTAAATTTGGTTTCCGGGTTACCACCGGCCACAAGAAGTAAGATAACGCATTATTATGTTTCAGAAGACTTGATTGCGGGTATTGTTGGGGTTGACATGGGAAGTGAACCGCCTGAATATGGCGCGTTTGAGTTAATTAATCGGCTTTTTGGCACTATGCGGGATGTTAGGTCAGTTGAAATACCACCTGCGATATACACACTCAGCACCCTAATGGCTGCGCTGGGAGATGTATTGCAATTAGAGTTACCCGCGCATATGACCGAAATAATTTGGCGGCTGTACGGCGCGATGGGCGCGGACGCAATGGCGATAACAAATGAGTTCCGCCGTCTGGTACGGCATGAAACGGTAACGCATACGTGGCACTCCCCCCCAAGGCCAACAACAAGGTCGTCCGATGTATCAATAGGATATTTGCTGTTAAACCACACCCCGGAATTGTTAAGTGAATTTATTGCCGATACAGTTGCAAGTATTTTTGATACCGATACGCATTTTATGATGAACTTTTATCCACCGCTGGAGTAACCGGATTGTATCAATTCGAACCCCGATATTTTTTCGACAAAAAAAGAGCCGATTCTTGTTTTTAGAACCGAGTCTTTTTTTGTCGATAATCTATATCAAACTTTTAGGGAGCAGAATTAGAATAATCCGTGAAAGCCACCGAATACTCTGTTAATTAATTCGGCCATTCCTTCCAATACATTAAGACCATGAAGAACCCATGCAAAAGGGCCACCACTACCAAAGAACATATACGTCCCCCCTTTCATTAGTGTTTTTTGGATGCTTTGAATTCATTCTTGTTATTATGAAATAAAAGAAAAAAATGTAGCAATAGCAAACATTGCTGATGACCATGTGAAGCCAACCCATGATAAAAATGCAGAACCTAGCATTATTTTCCCTCCTTTCGCAAAGTATTAATTTTTGATGATACTAGAATAATCCGTGAAAGCCGCCGAATATCATGTTAATAAATTCGGCCATGCCTTCCATTACATTAAGACCATGAAGAACCCATGCAAAAGGGCCGCCACTACCAAAGAACATATGTACACCTCCTCCCATTTATACATTAGTAATTTTCTTTTACATAGCACCGGAATCCGCATTTAACTTGTCAGCTGCAGAGTCTGGTACTAGGAAAGAAAAGCGAAAATGGTTGCAATGAACATCATAGCTGCTGACCATGTGAAACCAATCCATGCTAAAAATGCAGAACCTAGCATTTTTATCCCCCCTCTATAAACGGTTATTGATTGATGATGTATAAAAACCTCGTTGAGGTTTTCACCAAAATTAGACATGCGTGTTACAAGCAGTATGTTTCTGTCGTTTTTTGTGATTTACGGTGTTATTATAGAAAATAAAAATACATCAAGCAGCGAAGGTTAACAATTGTTAACCTTGAAAATTTCTTACCTAGTTTTGGAATATAAAGCGCGTTTGCGCGTGCGTTTCATAAAGAGTATTTTTCTAAAGCATAAGAAAAGAGGCTGCCCCGTAAGACAACCTCCTTGAAAATTTATGCTAAATAACATAGCCGGTACTAAAATAGTCCTTGAAAGCCACCGAATACCATGGTAACCAGCGCAGCCATGCCTTCCATTACGTTAAGACCATGAATCGTCCATGCAAAAGGACCACCACCAACAAACCACATATGCACACCTCCTTCGTTAGTATTTTAATATATAAATTTTAAACCTTACTTTATGATACAAACGCAAAAATTGTTGCAAGAGCAAACATAGCGGATGACCATGTAAAGCCAACCCATGATAAAAATGCAGAACCTAGCATGATTTTTTCTCCTTTCGTTAGAAATATTGTTCCGATTGTAAAAAAGTCGTTTTAGAATAATCCTTGAAAACCGCCGAAAACCATAGTAACCAATGCTGCCATGCCTTCCATTATGTTAATACCATGAATCGTCCATGCAAAAGGACCACCACCAACAAACCACATACGCGCACCTCCTTTCTATTTATTTACTATTCTACTAAATTATTTGGCTTAACCACCGGAATCCGTGATTGACACGAGATATGTCTTTTGATTCTTTAATTTGTTACAGATTCCTACAAATCCATCAGATAATTCAACCGCATATTGCTGAATTTGGTGTTAATATGTTAATTACACATCAACCTCGGATTCCGGTGAAAAACCTTCTTTATACCTCTTAGGAAAAAAATGCTGCAATTGTTGCAAGAGCAAACATAGCTGATGACCATGTAAAGCCAACCCATGATAAAAATGCAGAACCTAGCATATTTTTCACCCCTTTCATTAGAAATATTGTTCCTGCTGTAAAAAAGTCGTTTTAGAATAACCATCGAAAACCGCCGAATACCATAGTAATTAGTTCGGCCATGCCTTCCATTATGTTAATACCATGAATCGTCCATGCAAAAGGACCACCACCAACAAACCACATACGCGCACCTCCTTTTAGTTTATTTTTTTGATTCGCTTGACTCGGTTACTAAAACTGATGTCTTTTAGTTTCTTAGGAAAAGAATGCTGCAATTGTTGCAAGAGCAAACATAGCGGATGACCATGTAAAGCCAACCCATGATAAAAATGCTGAACCTAACATTTCTGTTCCTCCTTTCACAAATGGAATCTTTTGCTATATAAAAACTTTTTCAAAGTTTTTACTAAGTTTAGTGTTGCTTTCTGTACTGTAGTAATTATAGGTGAGATGAATTTGTGTTGTGGTGAAAGTTAACAAATGTTAACTATTTGTATTTCTTTTTTGTATTTCAATCGACATCCTGCTTCGTTTTGTACTGTAAACTTATTATAGATGAAATGAATTTATGTTGTGGTGAAAGTTAACAAATGTTAACTATTTGTATTTCTTTTTTGTATTTCAATCGACATCCTACCTTGTTTTGTGTTGTGAACTAATTTTAGATTAGATAAATCTGCGCTGTGGCAAAAGTTAACAACTATTAACCTTGGACACTATGTAGTTTATTTTTATTTATAATTTGTATCGTAAGGAAGGGACAGTTATGTGTAATCCTTGCTCAAGAAGAAAGGAGGTGTAATAATGTTAGATCGGCTACCGAGTTTACCAAGTTTACCGGGTTTACCAAGCTTACCGGGCTTGCCGGATGTATCAGGAGGCGGAATCATAGCTACAGTAATTAGAGTAATCGTTGCTATTGTTTCAGCAATCTTCTAACATAGAACAGCCCCTTACATAACATTACGAATGTTATATAAGGGGCTGTTTCTTTTATGCTGCTAAACTACACAATCTTCGACTTGGTTTAATTCCATCCCCATGGGCGTAACTAAAAGCTGCCGGTACACGTCTATGCCGTCGCTTCTGGCCCCAAGGAATTTGCCGTTGCAGGTCATAAAATGGACGCTGCGTTTTAGGGATACGCCCAGGGCCCGCAAAACGTCATGGGTAACTTTGCAATATTTCCGGGCTTTAATAATCCGCGCTGCATATGTGGTGCCTATACCGGGGATGCGCAGCAGCATTTCGTAGTCCGCGGTGTTAACTTCGATGGGGTACAGGTGCATGTGCCGCAGTGCCCAGGCAGCCTTTGGGTCTAACTCGGAAGATAAAAATGTTTCGGCCTCTGGGGCCAATTCATCCGGGGTAAAGCCGTAAAGTTGCATAAGCCTGTCTGCCTGGTACAAGCGTTTCATGCGCCATACAGGGGTGACAATGTTTGGCAGGCCCGGGTAGCCCTTGGCCTCATGGGTGTAGTGGAATGGGGAATAATACACCCGGGCAAGGCCATATTTTTTGTACATAGCGTTTGCCAACCTAAGAATTTCAAAGTCTGTTTCGTTGGTGCTGCCGGGCATTAGTTGGGTTGTTTGGGAGGTGGCGAACTTTGGGGCATGGCGATAGCGTTGCCTTTCTTCCTTGTTGGCACGAATAAACTGTGAAATAAGCCCCATAGGGGTAAGAATGTTTTTTTTGTTTTTATTTCTGGCAATTTGCTTGTAGCCCTCGTTTTTTGCCACTTCGATGTTTACGTCTATCCGGTTGGCGTACAGACCCGCTTGCCAAATTAATTCCGGCGAAGTACCGGGCATAATTTTTGCGTGAACATAGCCCTTGTAGCCGTAATCTACCCTTATGCTTTTTATGGTTTCAATTATCAGTTCCTCTGTGTAGTCCGGGTTTTTGTATATGCCGGAGGTAAGGAAAACCCCGTGGCCGTTCTTAATTGCTTCCTCCACAGATATCTTTGCCAGCTCTTTTGGGTCTACAGTGTATCGCCTAATGTCTAGGCCGGAACGACAGAAGCAGTACGCGCAGTTAAAAATGCAATCGTTTGACATAAAGACCTTGGGAACTTTTGGCGGGTTAGGTCTGCCTTTAATTTTGTCTTTTATGAATGACAAGTCCGGTACGCAGGCATTGTCGTCGTCGGATACATCGAAGCGGGCGTCCTGCTGCATTAGGGCTATTTTTTCGTCCCTGCTTAAGGATTGCTTCATTATTATGTTAACCATATGTGTTCGCCTTTCGTTCTGATGATAAAAATTTGTACCCTAATTTTACACCATTAGCGAACAAAATGCAAACATTTGTTTGGTTTTTTGATTACGTTATTACTCCATCTTCCAGGTTTTTATGGCTTCTTCCCATACGGCGTTGCTAACCGGGGCTTGATATTCTCCAAAGGCTCGGCCTGTTTCCATTATGTGGTCTACAAAAGGCGCGAAATGGTCCCGGGCTTTTGCCGCCTCTATTTTCATGATGCTGCTCCATACGGGCGCGTATTCCGTAAAACCGGAGGTGTCCAACTCGTTAATAATCAGTTGTACATCGTACTCAACCCGCCGTTCTTCAACCTGCGGGCGGCTGCCGGTAATTGTCAGAATAGTGTACGGCGCGCGGGTATCCCAGTCCAGGGGCTCGCCGCAGGAACCGGGGTTTATAAACAGCCGCCCTTCATACTCCATATAAAATTGCAAATGATTGTGCCCAAGCAGGTATATGCCTTGCGGGAGGGTCAAAATTTCCTCTTGCGCCCCCGGGGTAGAAAGCAAAGAATCCCGGGCAAGTTGCAGGTATTCTTGGTGGGTGAAGGGCTTTGTTGCCATAAGTTCGCGAAAATGGCGGGACCAAAACAGCTTAATTTTAGGCTGGCGGTAAAACAAATCCATTGCGTGTGTAAGGTTAATTTTTGTATCGCCGTCTGAAATTGTCAGGTTTTTGGGTAGTCCCAACAGATACTCCAGGTTGCCGGGGGAAAGGGTGGTGAACCCCCAGTACATGGGCTTGAACTGCTGGTGAGTAAACGTGCCGAGGTCTTGGACATTTAAGGCAGCAAAATAATCTTCACCGTTTCCACGAACAACTACCGCGGATTTTAGCCCGCGGATAGTGTTTACAACGTCATTCCCTTGCGGAAAGCTGCTTGCATAATCCCCAAGAAGCAAGAATGTATCTACCCCTTGGGCGGCGGCATCTGCCAAAACCGCTTGAAGGGCGTGATTGTTACCGTGTGTATCGGAAATGATTGCGTATTTCATGGTGGCCTCCAGAATTTTTACTAAGATTACTATAAGACAAAAGCCATTGCAACCGTTGAAAATTGCAATGGCTTTTGTCTTTCATTAAATATTAATTGTTTATATGTGCAAATGTATAGTTATTGTTTCTGTTGCGCCCTGACGGGTTACATCTACAGTGACTGTTCTTGCTTCGGTGATTACTGCGCCATGGCGAAGCCACACACTAATGTAATCTCCCCATTCGGTCCAGGCAGCAGCAACGATTACATCGTCGTCAATTATGATTGTGTAGCGCGTGTCTGTTACCAGTCCATATGTTATGTCACCATCATTTGATGTCAATGTCATTGGACCTGTAGCAATACCTCCTACCGGGATTACATTCCACTGTGATGGAATGGAGTTCGTTATTGTTACTTCGGTGGTGTTAAGCTCTAATGGTACACAGGGGAATAGGATAAAGTCATATACGCCATCACCGTTAGTATCAACATTTAAGGTAGTTTGTACAGATTGACCTGTATTTGTGGTAATAATCGTGTCGTAAGTTATTGGAACGTCAACAAATATTCTTTCCTCAACAAAATCTCCATTTGTGTCGTAGAAAGCAATGCTGTACGTCATGGTTCCATAACCTGTCCCAGCAATAAGTACATCATAAATTTTATCCGTAGCAAGGGCAAAGAGTTCTACACTCCCGTCCGGGCCGATAAAATGCAAAGAACCAAAGCTGGTAACTCTGTTAAAGTAAGCTTCTTTACTTGAGAGTACTTCATCGCCAAACCTTATAGTGGTTTGAACCGGGCTTGCAATGCGTATAACAACAGTACCCGGGTGAGATGGTGTAACGCCTGCGCCCGGTGGTACATTGTGGTTTAAAACGCCTATAACATGATTGATTACGTTTTCCCTAAATATTAAGTCGAGATGTGCATAGCGGAAAGATGTAGTGTTTACTCTGCCACCGATAGACGCACTCCAATAAGGTACGGTGCCGTCACCATCAGAAAAGCTAAGCGTTTCCACCTGATTTCCCGAGGTGTTAACGACGGTGGTGCGTATTGTTGGACTACCGGTTCCTGTTATAACATAGTAATTTACAGTTTGGATTACATGGCGGCCATCGCTTAAAAACAAACCATTCATAAACTGAGACGATCTTAGGAAAAAGTTATGTCTTATTTGTACAGGAACAGACTGATGGTCTACATTTAGCATGTTGAAATTATTCGGATTCTCCATAAATGCATGTGTAAATGCATAAATATATGTCCGTTGCCTATTAAATATTCCGCCGGTTCTTACTGCTAAATAGGGGTACTGTTCAGGAGGTTTCTGAAAAGGGAGCAATTGATAAACTGCGGGTAAATGTGATGAAACCCTTCTCATCGCGGCATCAGTGTGAGGAGGAAGGATTCTTGCTAAGTTACCTGTCAAAAATATATATGGCACTTTGGGAGAACCTAGATATGGTGTTCCTACCGTAACTAGATTGTGTATTCTATCGCCATTACCATTAGCGATAAATTGCGCCGCAACTAGGCCACCCATGCTATGGGCTACGATGTCTATTCTTTCATAATTTCTGCGATTAACAAATTGATACAACAAGTTAGCGGTATGAATGTTACACATTCGCCAATCGTATCCAAAAAAATGAACTGTCCTATCTGGGAAAGCAGCTCGCAAATCCCTCATTATATTTGCATACGGAAGTAACTGATTGATATTTAAGCCTGTTATTGGATGATCACTAATACCATAAACTTGTCCCACCGATATATTGTTTATAGATTCACCCCAGGCACTGAAAGCTAGTCTTGGAATTCTGGTTACAAGTGGAAGAAGATCCCATGCACTAAGCCAGAGGGTGTCATCAGTAACAGCACATCTCAAATTGCTCCCCGCAATACCCGGGATTACAATTATAGGAATAGAATCTCCAAATATCTTATCTCCTATTTCGCCAAAAACAAATCTTATATTATTTGGATCTTCTACCTCAAAAAAGTGTTCATCCGACGAAGCTAAGTCTCTTGCAATTAACCGAACTAGCTGTGCTATGTCGTGTCCTTCTTCCGGTATGCCTTCAATGTTTTGGAAAAGACCAATTGAATATAATGTAGCAAGCCTGTCAACATTTCTTGCTGCTTCATAAGCAACGTTAGCATATGCGAATATAGGGATTCCAGTAATTTGGTTTCTCCACCTGCTGCCAATTGTGTCTGAGTTATAGCGTCCAACAAAATTGTACTCACCTGAATCTGTCATTCCGGTAGTAAATAAGATTACGTTTTTTATTGCATCCGGATTCTGTATATTGTTCAGCAGTGCATATGCAGAATTAAGGCCTGCGGCAATACTACGACCAATTAAAGGGGAAAATGTGATTTCTGCTATGGCATTACGCAATACGTCCGTATCTGTTGTAAAGTCCGAAAGAACGGAAGCTGAGGTACCTGCATATACAACTATCGCTACATAGTTTGTTCCCCTGGCAAATCCTACTTGCTCAATAAAGCTTGTAGCAGCTGCTTTTACATATTCAACCGCAGGGTCGGCAATAAATATTATGTTACCAGCGGTATCAAGAATACGGACGGCACTGGATACATCAAGTACGAGTATTGTATAGCGTGTTAATGATGATGATTGATTTTGGATGCTAACCGTATTAGTGGTTTCAGATTCTGTAAAATTAAGTTCAACAGACATCGGTTGAAATGCTGTATCTGGCTGAATTATGGAAAAACTAATGCCTTGGGCTGCATAGTCATTTTGGTCAGCATTATCTGCCGAATGTAATAAAATATCATAAGCAATAACATTTGCAGGTATTACCGAAAACATCATAACCAGTACAATGATAGAGCTGATAATTTTTTTGCTAAAAGATTTTCTCATAAGTAAAATCCTCCTCTGTAATTTTTACTGTCCATTAGTATTTTTACTGCTTTACTGCATGTTTGCTTGGAAAATACAACTTCACCTCCTCATTTTACTTGGGATTGTATAAAGCACTTTTGCAAAATGCACAATAAGATATAGTGTAGACCCTGTTATTGGAAGGAAAAATGCGATTATACTCCATATTTTTTCAGTGCGCTGTCTGGTGATTTTCAGTGTGTATATAAACATAATCCACATAATAACTACCATACCTATAATCCATAACGATGCGGCTACATAAAAAATTATACCATAAATCAGTTCAAATACCCCAAAACCAAAAGAGTGTCCCATCCAATTATATATTCTGTTATCTAAAAGAAGTACGCATAGATATACGCCAAATGAAATCAATGAAATAGCTGTCCATATCTTAAGCTTGTCTTCCAAGCTGTTTGTAATATTTCTGAACACTGCCGTATACAATGCGAAATTCAGCATAAGTATAGAGGGTATTAAATAGGCGATTATTCCAAAAATAACACCTACTCCCGAAAGTATACTGCCAGAGCGACTAGCATCAATTACAAAAGCATATGCCGAAATTGCCCCAATACCCAGCAACAATGTTGCGATATATAATGGAATAGTGCTGGTTCTACCTTTTCTTACTAAAAACACTACCATTATGACTATTAAAGCAATGGGCATCAGCGGGAAAAACTGCGCCATTAAATCTAACATATTATCCTCCCTAGATAATGATTTAGTTACCATAAAATACATGGTTCCACATCATTATCCATCTTAGTTCACCTGTTTACATGGGATTGTATTAAGCACTTTAGCAAAATGCACAATAAGATATAGTGCAGATCCTGCTATTGGAAGGAAAAATGCAATTATGGCCCATGTCTTTTTAGCGCGTTGCTCTTGTGTGAGTTTTAGTGCGCGTATGAACATAGCCCAATGAGTGAATAATGAGCTTAAAATCCACAGTACACTTGGTATCCATAAAACAATTGTAACAGCCGATTCAGAGGCAAAATAATACCGCATCCAGTTAACGATTTTACTCTCTATGTTTAGCATATATAAGTATATACTAAATGAAGTCAACGTAACAACCGTCCACATTTTCAGTTTGCCTTTCAGTCCTTCTGTAATGTCGTTGAACATCACAGCATACAATGTGAAATTCAGCATAAGTATGTTTGGCATCAAATAGAAGGGTACTACAGCTATAACCCCCAGTCCTCCAAAGCTACCAAAACGAAAAGTGTTGATAGTAAGAGCATAAGCCGAAGCGACTCCTATGCCTAATAAAAATACTGCACAGTACAGTGCAATTATGCTTGTCGTACCCTTTCCAATCCAAAATACCGCAACAGTTGCAATTAGAGCAATGGGCATTAAAGTGAAAATTTGCAGTTCCTCAATCCCTATAAAATCCTCCTTCCTATGCATTTTATCGCGGTTTATTTAGCTACAAAATGTTTCTTCACTTTCTTAACTTACTTGGAATGGTATAAAGTGTTTTTGCAAACTGTACAAGAAGATATAGCGCAGAATCCACGATTGGAAGGAAAAATGCGATTATAATCCATATCTTTTTAGTTAGCTGCCCTCGTGTAAATTTTAGTGCTTGTATGAGCATAATCCAGTGAGTGATTAATGCACTTAAGGCTCCTAAAATAGCCGTTATCCAGAAAACCATAGTATAAAGCCAGTTTGTATTAAAAGACCCAAAAATATTCTCCATCCAGTTGTGTATATTGCGCTCCATAAGAGAATTATAAAAATAAAATCCATACTTGCATAGTGGATATTAAATCAATATAATCGACAGGAGAAAATAGCGAGCAAGGTGAAATATGATGCCTAAATCTGTGGGGCAAAAATCCCGCCGAGCAACGCCGTGGGATGATGTTGACGAACTGACAGCAACACAGAAATTTTTGAAGGAGCAGTATAAAATGCGATATGATGACCGCCACCGCAAGCTGTCAGACAGTGGCGAAGCGGAAATGATTAGCTCATATCAACCATCAAAATGCCCCTACTGCGGGGATGTCGAAATTGTTAAACGTGGCTTTACAGCAGGCGGAATACAGAGATATTTGTGTGTATGCAAAAAAACTTTTGTTCCGACAACAGGAACGATTTTCGATGAATGCAGGCTATCCATAGGCGAATGGATTGAATACTGCCTAAACCTTTTCCGTCACGTTAGTATCAATGCGGATTCTTGGAACAACAAGAACGCATTTACAACATCAAGATATTGGCTACAAAAACTCTTTCTTGTTCTTGAAGGAATACAGGACGGCATTGTTTTGAGTGGCACTGTTTGGCCGGACGAAACATATTATCGTGTCCGCTCTGAGGATGTAGAACGTAATTAAGACGGAAGTAAATTAAGGGGCGTATCAAAGAATCAAATCCGCATTGGGGTTGCCACAGACAAGGTTAATACGTTGTTTTTGGTAGAGGGAACAGGAAAGCCATCTCAAAAGAAAACTTTTGAAACATTCGGCAATCGCATTGCCCCAAAGTCCAAGCTGATACATGATAAAGAAGCTGCGCATAAAAAGTTGGTAAAAGAACTGGCATTAAACAGTGTTAGCTATGCGTCAAAGGAATTAAAGGGAATGTTGGACAAAGAGAATCCCCTGTATCCCGTAAACCGCGCCCATGCGATAATGAAGATGTTTTTAAACGCACATAGCAGCTTTAATCGCGACGATTTGCAAGGCTACTTGAATCTGTTTTCACTTGTCACTAACCCACCTCACGAAATGCTTGAAAAAGTTGAATTGGTGATAATTTCGGCTTTTAATAATCCGAAAACACTGCGATATAGAGATTTTTATAACACAATTCCAGACTTTTGAGCCTATTGTTGTATCCACTATGCAAGTAAGGATTTTAAATAAAAATACTAAATGCAATCAGAGAAACAGCTGTTAATATTTTCAATCTACTTTTTAGATTACCTACAATATGATTGAATACCGCTACAAACAATGTAAAGTTCAGTATATATATCGTAGGAGCAAAATAGATAAATATTACAAAATTCGCGCCGATACCACTTGAATTAACTGATTCAATATAAGATGAAATGACTCCTATACTCAATACTGCAATGGCAATTTTCAGCAACATTGTGCTTAGTGTACTTTTTGCCGCCAGAAAAGCTAACATATTTACTGTCAGAACAATGGGCATCAGTGTGAAAATTTGTAACGCAAAAATTCTCATAAAACCTCTTTCCTCAGACATAAAGCAAAAATTGTTCTTGTCGAATGGTTTCGTTTAATGTGCTGTTTTACTATATCGTAGCATGCGATTTATTAGTTGTCAAATTTTATCAAATAATAATGTATATTTTGTCAAAATTGTGTATATGATAAATTTAACACTATAACTTAAAGCCATCACGATTACAAAATCATGATGGCTTTAAGTTGCCTACCTATAATACGCCAACAGCGCATTCACAACCGCTCTGGCGTACTCTTCCTGCCTGCGTGGGTTAATCAGCCAGGAAAAGTCGTGAATATTGTTGGTAAAGCTGGCTTCCAGCAAAATGGACGGCGACCATTGGGGACGGCAAACAAAAAAGTTTGCCTGGCTTGGGGCGCGGTTGCGGTTTGTGTAGGGGTTGACATTGTACATACTTTCCATAAAAGAAGCGGCGGCAGGGCGGCTGTTTTCGTTCCTAAACCATACGGTAAAGCCTCGGATATTGGTAGCGTTTGTAGTTTCCGCAGTGGCGTTAACGTGGAGGGACAGGAACATGTCCGGGTTGGCGGCGCGGCTTAGGTCTACACGCTGCTGCAGGGTGTAAAAGGTGTCTGTGTCGCGGATTCTTACTACGTTGGCACCAAGGGCTTCAAGCTCACGGGTAATAAGATTGGCTTGGGCAAGCACAATTACGGCCTCGGACATTACCGGGCCCATTGGGCCAACCGCGCCCGGGTCTGTGCCGCCGTGGCCCGCGTCAATTACAAAGGTGAAGCCGTCAAACGGGTTGTTGCCCGGGGTTAAGGGGCGTCTGCGGCGCAGAACAAGTTGAAGTTCTCCGTCTGTATAAGTGGTGTAAAAACCTTCAAGATGCTGACCTTCCCGCAGAGTCATGAAGTATGCGGGCGCACCGTTGTGAGTGCCTATGCGGATTTCCGAAAATAATGTGTCATTGATATTGTAGGAAATTGGCGGCGCGGTTGCTTGCACACCCAAAGAGACAATCAGTTCGTTGCCGTCAAATTCCGTCTGTACGGCAGGGGAGAAAGGGGCTTCCCAAGTGACGGTGTCAAAGTAACGGCCCGGGGTGTACCGTCCGTTGGAAAGGAAGCCTGCAGCCGGAACAAGATTACTGTCTTGCCAAGTACGCACGTGTTCCCTTTCCACCCAGCCGCCGGAGGCAAGGCGCACCCAGTTGCCTGTAATTGCCGTAACACGGTCTGTCTGGCCCCGCAGCAATGCCCAGCCGGAGCCGCCGGTGGTGGCCGCATTGGGGAATACCCATGCAGAAGAAGATGTGACTTCTGCAAAAAACGGGGCCGACCTGCCTAGTTGGCGGATGTGCCCCGGGGCTGTTACCGTACGTGTCTGGCCGTCCCATGTCATGGTGTACACCGGGCGGCCAATATCTAAGATGGCATCATCTGCGGCGGCGGTGTTTAGGGTAAAAGTACCGGTAAACTGAGCCGCTACAATATTGGACGCGGTTGCCCGTAAATTTGCGTTTGTTTGGGTTAGAGTAACTGTTTGCCCGCCAATTTCTGCAGTAACTGTCGCGCCTGCAGGGGCTGTGGCCCGTAATGTTACTGTAGAGCCGGTCCGCGCCCATTCGTCTGTGGCGGGAAACGGGTTTTGAATACCCACCGCCATTGTCGCCGGTGGTGCTGCGGGGGTAGGTGCGTTGTTAATAATTGTACGGGTTACGGATGTTTGGCCGCGCTGGGCAAATGTGAAGTTGTTCCGCCCACGCTCCAGGGGCATAAAAACACTGAAAAACCCTTCCGCTGTACGGTCTGTAACCCGTTGGTCGTTTACATAAACATGTACGCCCGGTATAGCCGAGCCGTAAAACCAAAAACCGCTTGCGTCTGTTACGGTAAATTCTGCCCGGGAAGGCTGTGCAACCAGTAACCTGTCCATTGTCGGGTTTGCAGGCGCGGGCATGGGCGGTGTGGGTATGGGAATACGCGGAATATCATTTGCGGGACGTTGCTGTGGGGGTGGCGGAGGGGGAATTTGCGGTTGGTTAGCCGGAGGCTGTGGCGTTAGCGGCGGCGCGGCCGTTTGCCGACGGGTAGGTACCTGCCCGGGTAAGTTACGCCTGTAAAACTCGCCAATCGCGTCACCTACAGAGCTGCGCATAAAGCGTTCGCGGAAGAAAATGCTGCCGCGTACTTCCCTTGAACGGGCATTGCGTTCTAACTGCCGAACAATTTCTCCTTGTCTCCAGTTGGCAAACCGCTGTTCTGTTTCTCTGTTTACCTCTCTGTACGGGGCAAGCCCCACGTACAGACGAACATCTGTGCCGCGCACAAGGTCTTCCCACCAGCTAAGAACAATTTCATAACAGGCGGCGGCATTGCCTTCTACCCAATAAATTTGCGGGGCAATGTAATCTACCCAGCCTTCCAGCACCCAGCGGCGGGTATCCGCGTACTGGTTGTAATAGGATTCTATCCCGCCTCTGGTATTGCTTCCAAATGGGTGATTGCTGGCGTTCATCCATATTGCAAATGGACTGACACCAAAGCTGGCATCCGGGTTTGCTTCGTGGGTTACCCGCTGTAAATCGCGAATAAGGGTGTTTATATTTTCTCGCCGCCAGTCATGCAAGTCCATGTCTCCGCCGTGGCGGGCAAAGGTAGCTTGGTCCGGGAAATTGCGGCTTGGATAAAAATAGTCGTCTAAGTGGATACCGTCAAGGTTGTAGTCTCGCATGAGTTGTGCCGCGCCGTTAACAATTAGCTGCCTGGCCGCCGGGTTGCCCGGGTCAAAAAACAGGCTTGTCCTGTAAGCGATAACTAAGCTGGGGTCGCGCCTTGCAGGGTGGTTGGCGGAAAGGTATCTTGGGTTTGTTATATTTTGGTTTGGAAATGTAACCCGGAATGGGTTGAGCCATGCGTGAACCTCTATGCCCAAAGCATGGGCTTGTTGAACCCAGTACTCCAGCGGGTCGAAGTTATTGGCAGGTGCCTGCCCCTGGGTACCCGTTAATAAATGTGACCACGGGAAATAATCGGAACGGTAAAGGGCGTCCGCGGCAGGGCGTACTTGCACAAATACCGCGTTAATGCCCTGGTTTGCAGCCCGGGTAAGAATGTCGTCAATTTCTGCCCTTATTTGTGCCGGGGTAAGGTCTCTGCGGGACGGCCAGTCTAAATTATAGGCAGATGTTACCCAAAGCCCCCGCATTTCCGTAGATTGTACAACATGCGGCAAGGCAGCATTGCCATATGCCGCGAATTGCGTAAGAGGTGTGGCTGCCATAACACACAGGATTATCGTTAGTATGGCTGTTCTAAAAATTTTTTTGGATTTCATATGAAAAAACCACCTTTTACATAATATTAAGATATTGTCAAAGGATTATACCATTTTTGTACAGCCAGATGACAGGATGAAATACTTTGATATTAATTTGTCATAAACTTTAAAAAAGTACCCCCTGATATCAGGGGGTACTTTTTCGCTGTCGTCTAATTTCTTCCTATATCACCGTCACCGTGCCGCAGCTTGCTGTTTTCTTTTGTAAACTTAATTATGTCGTCTACGGTACCAAAAATAATGCCTGTGTAAGTATCTGCGCAGCCATAATATATTGCCAAACGGCCTGTGGGCGCGTCGCAAAGGGTGGCGCAGGGGAAGCATACATTTGGCACAAAGCCCGTCGTTTCGTAGGGTTCTTCCGGTGTAATCAGGTAATTGGAAGCGCGATACAGTACTTTTGACGGGTTATCCAAGTCTAAAAGAGCCGAACTGAAACTGTACACATAACCGTTGCAGGTAAGGATTACGCCGTGGTAAATCATCAGCCAGCCTTCGTCAGTTTCTATTGGGGCGGGACCCGGGCCTATTTTAAGGGCTTCCCAGTTGTCGCCGCGGCCCATAACTTTGCGATGCTTGCCCCAGTATGTTAAATCCGGGCTTTCAGAGATGAATGTATCACCGAAAGGTGTGTGTCCGTTGTCGCTTGGGCGGCTTAACATCATGTACTTGCCGTTTATTTTACGCGGGAACAATACCCCGTTGCGGTTGAAAGGCAAGAATGCATTTTCCAAACGCACAAAGGTTTTAAAATCTTTTGTTTTTCCAAGGCCGATTGTTGGCGAGCCGCCAAAACTGGTACACCACATTACGTAGTATTCATCGTCCATTTTTATAAGGCGCGGGTCATACGCATAATCCGGTTGGAAAGGGTGGCCTTCTTCATCTACCCATTTGATGTCTTCGTGGTCAATTTCCCAGTTAATGGCGTCTTTACTTTTGCCAAAGTGAATATGCATACTTGTGTCCCTGTGGTCGCAGCGGAAAATGCCTACAAATTCATCTCCGTAAGGGATAACCGCGCTGTTAAATACTCTTGTGGCCTTTGGCCCTGGGTTGCGCTTAATAATGGGGTTTTGGCTGTAACGCCAAAGAACTTCTTTGTAACCCGCAGGTTTGTCTTCCCAGGGCATGTTTGGTACCGGGTTGCCAATTACTTTTGCCATGTTGTACCTCCTAATATTGGAAATGGTGTAAAAAATATATTGCTTACTAAGTAAAGTTTAGCAAAAATTTGATTAACGTACAATAGATTTTTGTAAACATTATGGTATAATGGATTAAATTTTTTAGCATGTTGGAGGTGTTTTTGTGGAAACAGTAAAAACTGTTCCTGAAAGTGATTATGAATTATTGGAAAAAATCGTGGAAGAATACCTTGGCGGGACAGAAAATATCAAAGCAATATGCAGGGATTATCCTGCCACTGTTGCAGGTTACTACATCGACGACCGGTTGGTTGGCTGCGCGTACGGTTTCCCAAGCCCCTGGGGCGATGACAAATGTTTTTCCCTTGACGGAATTGCCATTGAATGGGACTACAAAGCACAGGGCAGGGGCAGTAAGCTTCTGCAATTTTGGGAAAAGTGCGTTTACGAGTTGGGTTTTAGCCGTGTAGATGTGGGCTCTGCCGGTGGGTATGTAGAGCATTTTTATTTGAAAAACGGATACAAACCGATAGAGTTGAAAATTCTTGTGGAAGGTGATGGCTGGAAGGAGAAACAAAAAGGCTATGCCTTCCCGGTTGCAGAACTTCAAACCCAAGGGGAGTACAATAAGCTTGTAATAAAGGCAGCAAGCTGCGATGAAATGGACAAAGACGAAGTAACCGGGCACTATGGCGGAGTAGAATCATTTTATGTATTTGGAAAGGTGTTAATATGATATCTGTAAAAGGAAAAAATAATATTGCAATTTGCTACACACACGAGTTGGAAAGCGTGTCATTTGAACAAGTAAAATCTGTTTGCGACAGGGAAGAATTTGCCGATTGTAAATTACGCATTATGCCGGACGTACACGCGGGTATGGGCTGTACAATTGGCACAACCATGACCATAACCGACAAAATTGTGCCGGGCATGGTTGGCGTGGATATTGGCTGCGGCATGGAAACCGTAAAGTTAGCGGAAAAAGATATTAACTACGCGGCTTTGGATAAGCTCATCCGCCGTCAAATTCCGTCCGGGTCGGACGTGCGCAAGAGCCACCACCCGCTGAACAGCGGAATCGATTTAACAAAACTGAAAATTGCCGGTAAGGTTAAACTTGAACGTGCGCGGAAAAGTATTGGCACTTTGGGCGGCGGCAACCACTTTATTGAAGTTGGACAGGCAGAAAACGGAGATTTGTACCTTGTTGTGCATTCCGGCAGCCGCCATTTGGGGAATGAAGTTGCAAGGCATTACCAGGATGAGGCATGCCGCGCCCTTCGCGGTACAAGCTGCCCTAAAGACTTGGCATATGTAACCGGCCCGCTATTCGACGATTATATCCACGACATGAAGCTTACCCAGTATTTTGCCACCCTAAACCGCAGGGCCATGACAGAAGTTATCCTGGAAGGCATGGGTCTTACGGAATTGGAGCGGTTTACAACAATTCACAACTACATCGACACAGACACAATGATACTGCGCAAAGGTGCCGTGTCCGCAAAGGCCGGTGAAAAATTGCTTATACCAATTAATATGCGTGACGGCAGTTTAATTTGCGTGGGTAAGGGCAACGACGATTGGAACCAATCTGCTCCCCATGGCGCAGGCCGCTTAATGAGCCGTACAGTAGCCTTTAAAAACTTGTCCCTGGATCAGTTTAAATCTGAAATGAGCGGTGTTTTTACCACTTCCGTAAGCGGCAAAACCCTTGACGAAGCACCAATGGCATACAAGAGTATGGATGACATAGTGCGGCACATTGGGCCAACGGCAGAGATAATTGAAAGAATCAAGCCTATGTATAATTTTAAGGCAAGTGAGTAAGGCGACATGTTAACCTTATATTTTTCCGCCACAGGCAATACAGAATATATCGCGCGCGTTTTTAGCCGGGAAATGGGCGCGGCTTGCCTGTCAATTGAAGCGGACCATAATTTTACGGCAGAAATAAAAGCCCACGGTACGGTCGCCTTTTGTTATCCCATATATGGTTCGCGAGTTCCGCGCAATATGCGTGAGTTTGCTGCCAAGCACATGAGCGATTTAAACGGCAAAAAAATTATCATATTTGTAACTCAAATGCTATTCTCCGGGGATGGTGCCAGGGTTTTTACAGATATGTTTTGGGACGGCTTTATTGACGTAATTTACGCAGAGCATTTTATACTGCCCAATAATGTATGCAATATCCCAATTTTTCGTAAGCGCAGCAATAAATCTATTATACGCAGCGCGAAAAAAGCCGAAGCAAAAATGATACGGGTATGTAATGACATCAAAAGCGGAGTTGTAAAAAAGCGTGGATTCTCTCGGTTTTCGCAATTTTTAGGAAATTTGCAAGGTAAGGCGTGGCAAGGTGACAGCAGGGAAGTTGAGCCGCGTAAACTGACTGTCGAACATAAAGCAAAGTCCGGCGTGAAAATTCATAAAAATTGTACAGCATGTAATTTATGTATGAAAATTTGCCCGGTCAAAAACCTGGCTAATGATCATGGTAAAATCATACATCAAGGTAATTGCATTGTGTGTTACCGCTGTGTTAACCGTTGCCCGCAAAGAGCAATTACCGTAACAATGTTACACCTTCGTCCAAAGTGGCAGTACAAAGGGATTGATTGCGCTGTAAATGGCGATTAACGAAAGGACTTTTTATGCAAAAACTAATGGAAATAGCCCTTGCTGCAGGGGCAGCAAACGTGGGCATGGCAAAAATATCAGATGTAACGTTCAGCCGGGAATTTAGAGATGCCTGCGCACAGAACATTTGCGGTAAGTACGGAACATGCTGGATGTGCCCGCCGGATGTTGGGGATATTGACGAAATGATTGCCTATGCCAAAGATTACGAAAACATAATGGTTTTCCAGTCGATTGGGCAGCTGGAAGATTCTTTTGACTTTGAAGGAATGCAAGAGGCGGCTGTTATGCACAATGCTCTGACTTTAGCTGTGGCTGAGGGAGTAGTGGAGATGAATGTATCATCAAAAAAGCCCCTGGTTTTAGGGGCCGGGGCTTGCCATATCTGCCGCCGCTGTACAAAATTGGATAAGGCACCATGTGCCCACCCGAACAAGGCCATACCGTCTCTTGAAGCTTATGGCATAGCTGTGTCGGAGCTGGCTGCAGTTAGCGGCATGAAGTACATTAACGGTGAAAATACAGTTACTTATTTTGGAGCGGTACTTTACCGGTAAGAATATCCAGCCCTGTGTATGCCAAAGCCAGTGCGCCTGTAACCAGACGGTCATGGGCAAAATCCGTAATGGTTGCCGCGGCAAATTCCCGCGTGTGGCCAATTATACGGGTTTCGGAAATGCCAATGTATGGGTGAATTGTAGGGATGATGTTGCTTACATTGCCGATATCCGATGACCCCGCACCTTTTATCGGCGGTTTAATATCTGTTATGCCAAGAGCTTCTAAATTTTTATTGTAAGCATCAGACAGTGCCATGTTTGTTTTTAGGTCATCGTAGGAAAGCTCGTAATTGGTAACGTCTAATGCCGCACCCGTCATAAGAGCCGCGCCTTCGGCAATTTTTAATACTTTCTCTTTTACATCTGCCAAGTTTTCCTTGGTGGCGGAACGGATGTAAAATTGCGCGACGGCAAGTTCCGGCACAATGTTTGCTGCTACGCCGCCCTCGCTGATAATCCCATGGATACGGACATCCGGAGTAACATGCTGCCGCAGGGCATCAATACCGTTAAATAGCTGGATTACGGCATTTAGGGCGTTAATGCCTTTTTCCGGACACCCCGCCGCATGGGCGGTAAGCCCTTTGTAGCGGAACTGCAAAGCTTCCATTGCTGCAGACGTGCCGCTTTCCCTGGTGTCATCGGAAGGGTGTATCATAAGCGCGGCGGTTATGTTGTTAAAAAGCCCCGCATCTGCCATGGTAACTTTACCGCCGTTTGTTTCTTCTGCCGGGGTGCCGAATACATGAACTTTACCGCCAAGTTCATCAATTATTTTGCTAAGGATAACCCCTGCGCCCGCACTCATGGCACCAATCATGTTATGGCCGCAGGCATGGCCAATTTCAGGCAGTGCGTCGTATTCGCAAATAAATGCGACAGATGCCCCGGGTTTGCCGCTGTCATACACTGCTTCAAAAGCTGTGTCCATGTTCAGCACGGGTTGCTTTACAACAAAATTATTTTCGCGCAAAAATGTTACTAATTTTTCTGTCGCTTTGTACTCCTTGTTGCCAATTTCCGGGTTGTGAAACATAAAATCGCTGATTTGGCATAGCTGTTGTTTTAGGCCATTACCAATGGCATAAAGCTGACCTTTCATACGTCTCCTCCTTAAAATGATTACAGTTTTATTACAAAGTGCATTCTTGTTTCCTATTTTAACACAAAATATTGCAATCTTGTAACATGTCTGATAAAGTATCCGTTGCAACAAACATTTTGTATTGGTTTTACCCCTACACAGGCAACAAAAAAATTTATATATAAAGGAGTTTTGCTCATGAAAAAATTTCTATGCTTCGTACTTGTTTTATGTCTGGTACTTGCCCCAGTTGCTGTATTAGCTGAAGAGTATGACAATGGGTACGAAGACGCAACAGAAGTAACAGAGTATGCAACAGACGCAACAGAGTACGCAACAGACGACGCTACAGAAGAAACAACAGAGTACGCAACAGATGAAGCGACAGACGATGCTACAGATGAAACAACAGAGTACACAACAGATGAAGCGACAGAGTATGTAGCATACGATCCGACAGAGTACGAAGAGATTGTACCTGTTGTTGGGGCTGTAGGTCAACGCTGGTCTTTCGGTCTATACGACGCATCTGCAGAAGGTTTTAGCTTTATGTATTACTTAGATGGCACTCTTTCTTTGGCAATTTACGATGACGGCCTTTGGATTGCTTCGGCAGAAGGCGCAGAAGAATGGGCTGTTAACCCAGAAACAGGCTATGTTACACCTACAGAAGACTTTGATGTAGTTATCGCATGGTATGCAAAAACAAATGGCTTGTTCTATATAACAGGCTCTTTCATAAGCGATAGTTCATATGCTTTTGTTCTTTTAAACGGTGCAGTTGTTGAAGGGCATGTATCAGAACTTCATTATGAATTGATGTTGGAAGCCGGTGACGAATTACATTTTGTAACTATGGGTACAGAATCTGCCCGCTGGCGCATTGCAATACAAGAAGTTGAAATTCCTGCAGAAGTTATTGAAGAGGTAACGGAAGTAGCAGAGGTTATTGAAATACCGACACCGCCGCAAGAAATAGTAATTGACTTGCCTGCTCCTCCTCCTATTTTCGAAATTACTGCTCCACGCCCAATTGATACCGTAGCTACGCGTTTTGTAGATGGCATTCAATTTGTACCTTTCCGTGCCACAGCAAACGTATACGGTTTCTTTGATCTTGTTTGGGACGGTGCAACCGCAACAGTAACGGTTGTTGGCCTTACGTCCTTTACAGTAGCCGAAGCCGGAGGTTTTAACGACAACGGTACAGTTTATGTTCCTTTTGCATTTGCACTGGGTCTGTTCGAAGTTCCTGCTGCTCCTGTAATTACACTTCCGCCTCCAATCGAAATACCGCCTCCAATTGAAGAGCCTACTCCGTTTGAAGAGCCTACAGAAGTAGCTGAACCAACACCTTACGAAGTTGAAGAACCAACAGAAGTAACCGAGCCAACAGAGTATGACTATGAGGAAGCAACAGAAGAGGATTACCTTGTAGATTACGATGATGAAGATGCAACAGAAGAAGAACCAACAGATTACGACGCATAATAATCACCGTAATTAGTATATAAAAAAGCAGAAACCAATCGATTACTCGGTTCGTTTCTGCTTTTTTTTACAGCACATCCTGGCCCGCTTTAAAACCTTCACCTAAAACTTCCCGTACATCGGTTACAATTACAAAGGCTTTTTTGTCGATGGCGTAAACCAGCTGTTTTAGGTCAACAATTTCTTTTGCAGGTACAACGCACAGCAGCATAGTCTGGTCTTGCTTGGAATATCTGCCGCGGCTGGGCAGTTCGGTAACGCCGCGGTTTAAGTCTTTGGTTATGCCCTCTGCAATGGCATCGGATTCCTGTGAAATAATAAATGCCGCCTTGGAAAAAGACAGCCCTTCAATTGCCGCGTCTGTCGTTTTTGTGGAAACAAATACCGCAACAACCGCGTACATAGCAGCGATTGGGCCAAATGCCAGCAACCCTATAGTTATAATAGTGGAATCTATAAAAAATAATATTTTTGCCATAGAAAGATGGGGAAATGCCCAGCGGTGTAAAATAGCGGCAATAAGTGTAGATCCGCCTGTGGTTGCCTTTGCACGTAGCACAAAACTTATCCCCATACCCGCGATTACGCCGCCAAACAACGATGCCATTAACATATCGGATGGTATTTGCGGAACAAAGCGCAGCACATACAGGCTTACGGTTAGCATTATGTAGCCATATATCGAGCGATAAAAATATTGTTTAGGCATAACTTTAAAGCCAATTATAAACAGTGGCAAGTTAAGCACCAAATTGCTTAGCCAGATTGGGACTGTAAATTCAAATCCCGCACTTGCCGTATAGTCAAAAATAATTATTGCCAACCCGGATATTCCGCCGGTAACAAGGTTATGGGGCTGCCAGAATGCGATGATGGCAAAACCCAATAAAAATGTACCTATTGTAGTGTAAAAATAGTCCTTTATGACTTTTTTTGTAACCATCATTTTTGCCTCCTAAACTTTGCTGAAATTACTGCCATTACAAAGCGTGGTATGTCCAATTGCCGTTTGGCACGGCGCGGCTCTCTTATCAGCCTGTGCAGCCACTCCAGCCCTATTTTGCGGATAATTGGCGGTGTTGGCGTCAAATCCCCGGACATAATATCCAAAGTTCCCCCAAGGCACATTGTAATGCGGGTATTAATGTTTCTGTTACTTGCTGCCCACAGTTCTGCCCGGGGCATACCTATACATACAAGCAGAATATCGGGTGACAGGCTATTAATTTCGTCTATTATTTCGGTGTCATCATCGAAGTAACCGTGATGATAACCAATTACTTTCATATTTGGGTGCCGAGCCTCCATTTTCGCTTTCGCCCGCTCTGCCACGCCCGGCCGCCCCCCAAAAAAATAGACCGTAAAATTCTTGTCTTTTTCTGTTAACCGTTCGCATAAGGCCAGAATAGTATCCAGGCCACGTACGCGGCCCGGTATTTTTTGCCCTGTAAATTTAGCGGCAAGTACAATGCCCGTGCCATCTGCCAAGCACAAATCTGCCTCCCTCACAGAGCTTTCAAATGATTGGTTGCGGCGGGCTTGCATTACACCCTCGGGGTTTGGGGTCACCACTATGTGATTTTTGGTTTCTTGAAGGTACCCTTCCAGAATATCCAATGTTCCATCCATGGTAAGAGCATGAAAAGTGATGCCCAATACATTTACCGTATTCATAATCACCTCAGTGGCGGCACGGTGCCGGAAGATATCCACGTGTAAAAGAACTCTTCCAGGCAATTGCCGTATATTTCTTCTGCCATATAAATAAAATCCTGTACCGTGGCAATTTCGAAGGAAAATGTTTGGTAGTACGAATTTATTAGTATCCGGAAATTTTCTTCGCCCATTAGGTACTGCAATTGGTATAACATTAGCATGGCTTTATACCCGTGGGTTGCCGAAAATGATTCCCTGTCTGTGAATGCCCAAAGCCCGTCTGTAAGCAGCAGATTGCCATGGGTGGTAATTGTCTCGCGGACATTTTTCATGTGTTGGCGTAATAACTCCGGTGTGCTGTGTGTAATATCAGCCTCGATAAAATAAATTAAACCCTTATCCAGCCAGGGCTCGTTAATGCGGTTTGTTCCTACAATACTTCCAAACCATTGGCTTACAAGGCTTCGGGACAAATCTGTCAGATCCCCGTGTCTAAGATGACGCTTATCGGCAAAAATTAATTGGGAAAAGGCAATACTGTCGTGAATAGTATCCGTTTCGATAATATTAAGCTGCCCAAACGGATACATGCCTATGCGATAATCCAGCTGTTCCATACTGCTGCGGACAAATTCTAAAATTTCACTTGCGCGTTCACTAACAAGGTCTGTACGGTAATGGAAGTAAATATCTACGCCTGTGTCTGTAGTAATACCAATACTGTTGTAATATGACGATAATACCGCAAAGGCAAAATCTCTTACCATATTGGCTGCAAACCGTGTTGTTTTAGTGCCGGAATCGTAGCATATGTCCTCGATTTTGTGGCCTGTACCCACAACATTGTAGCCAAGCGGCGTTGTAACTTCCACATGATAATTTGCTGTTTCAAGGAAAAACGGGCTGCCAATAGGGTAGAATGGTTCCACATGCCAGCCGTTTTTGCTGTAAACAGGAAGTACCGGTAAAAACATGCCAAACCACATACTATATTCGTTGCCGCCTGTAATGTGCCCAAAGGAAGGTATATGGGCACTGTATTGCAAGCTTAAAATTACGGTAGCGTCCGGTTCTATCGGCTCTTTTAAGGACAGAATAAGGACTGTGTCATTTATGCTGTATTCCAGGGTTTCGTTGTTTATGAATACGTATTCTATTGATATATGCCCCCGGTCACGGTCTTCGCCGGGCCTGTGAAGCCGCCACTCTACATCGCTTGTGTATGGACGCGGGTATACTTCTTTGTCAAAAGCATTCAAAAAGACGCGTAGTACAATTGTTTCAAGTGGCTGCCCGGAACGGTTTGTAAAATTGATGCGGGATATGCCTTGAACTGTACGCGTTTCAGGGTCTATTGTCAGTATAACATTGTATTCGTTGTGCATTGGGACATCCGGTAATAAATGGGGGTAGTAATCTTCATTCGTTGACGGATACAAGCCCGCGCTGGGGTCTTCGTAAGGATACGGCGCATATTCTGCGGGTGGGAAATTTACATTTCTGCCGCAAGCAGCCAGCGTTAATAACGCAATTAGGCACAACAATATTTTTAACATGGGTACAAAGTACCTTTCCTTTACGATTGAATATTATCTATTGGTATTATATCATAGATATGTGTGTTCGGGAATTCGCTTTTTACGAATTTATAAGGAAAATATAAAGCGCGCTTGCGCGCGTGTTTCGTAAAGAGCAATTTCCTAGAGCGTAAAAAATTACGATGTGGGTGAAACTATGAAAAAAATCATTCTTACCGGCGGAGGTACTGCCGGACATGTCGCACCAAATCTTGCCTTGGTGCCATCTTTAAAAGCCGTAGGCTTCGAAATTTACTACATTGGAAGCCATACCGGCATAGAACGCGGTCTTGTAGAAACCGCAGGTATACCATACTTTGGTATTTCTTCCGGCAAACTTAGACGGTATAAAAGTATAAAAAATGTTACGGATATTTTTAGGGTTGGTAAAGGTTTAACAGACGCAATTCGGGTAATAAAAAAAATAAAGCCGGACATAGTTTTTTCCAAAGGCGGTTTTGTAGTTGTACCTGTTATCGCGGCGGCACGCCTGTTAGGCGTAAAAAGCGTTATTCATGAATCCGATATGACGCCGGGGTTGGCAAATAAACTTGCGATGCCTCTTGCTACAAAAATTTGTGTCAGCTTCCCGGAAACTTTGGCCCATGTGTCAAAAACGAAAGGTGTTTTAACCGGTACACCCATTAGGGAAGAATTGTTAAACGGCAACGCAAAGGCGGGTATGGAAGTTTTTATTTGCAAAAATAGCTTGCCTGTGCTTTTAGTTACCGGCGGCAGCCAGGGTGCGGCGGCAATAAACACTTGTGTAAGAGACGCGCTGCCTGAAATTTTGCAAAAATTCAGGGTTGTCCACCTTTGCGGCAAGGGCAATTTGTCCGGAATAGACAGACCGGGATATGTAGAGTTTGAATATTTGAACGAAAAAATGGCAGATGTACTTGCGGCGGCAGATATTGTAATCTCTAGGGCGGGCGCGAATACATTATTCGAGCTGGTGGCCCTTGGTAAGCCTAACCTGCTTGTTCCTCTTCCTAAGGAAGTAAGCCGGGGGGACCAGGTACAAAACGCAGCATCTTTTGCTGCACAGGGGTTTTCTATGGTGCTTTCGGAAAAAGAAATGACCCCCCGGCGGCTGGTAAACGACATTAACATACTATACAAAAATCGCGAAGAATTTTATAACAAAATGAAGGAGCAGGGCGTGACAAATGGTGTGGAAAATATTATTGATGTAATAAAAAGTGTGACGTAATAATAAAAATGTTATTTACTTTGTTGGGAAATAGGGTATAATACTGTCGTTATGTAAGATGATGATGTACATGAATGGAGTCCTACCAATGATTTTGTATGCGACAGCATTTATAATAGTTTTTATTTTAATGATGCTTTTAATGCCGCTTTTCGTAAAGCTGGCTGATAGATTTGATTTTACAGACAAGCCCACCGAACGCAAAAAACATGAATCACCAATGCCTCTTTCCGGGGGTATTGCCATGTTTGCAGCGTTTCTTGTGGGTTTTATTGTTTTCGTAATTTACCGTGACCCTGTCATGCCCGTTATACTTGCCGGTGCTGCCATGATTGTGACCGTGGGCCTTGTAGACGATTATTCTAAGTCTAAGGGCAAAGAGTTTCCTGTATGGCCGCGGCTTCTTGTGCATATTGGTGCGGCGTCTGTTGCCTTTGCGGGAGGGATACGCTTTACAGGGTTTTTCAACCATTTTACGGGATACTATGTGTACTTGCCAACGCTGCTGCAGTTTATATTAACTGTACTTTGGATTGTCGGCCTTATTACGGTATTTAACTTTATGGACGGGTTGGATGGGCTTTCCGGGTTATTGGCCTTAGTGGCCGGCTCTACGTTTTTTGTCGTGGCCATTCACATGGGGCAAGTGGAAACCGCGCTTTTGTCTGTTGTGCTTGTTGCTGCTGTTTCCGGGTTTTTACGCTTTAATTTACCGCCCGCTAAAGTGTATATGGGCGATTCAGGGGCTTACCTTTTGGGCTTTGTGCTGGCTGCCATTTCCTTGCACGGTGCGTTTAAGCAAGCAACGGTGGTATCTTTGGTAATTCCGATGCTGGCTATGGGTGTACCAATTTTTGACGGTGTTCTTGTGGTGGCCCGCCGCATAATTGCCCGTAAACCGGCCCATGTTGCGGATACTACGGACATTACTCACTTGCATTTTAGATTGTTGAAAAAAGGCATGTCACCACGCCACGCAGTACTGCTAATTTTCCTGATAAGTGCGTGCTTGAGCCTGACTTCGATTATTTTGATGCTGACGTTTCAGTAGATCTTTCATAAAATAATATAAATTTACCCCCTGATATCACATTGGCAAATATGATATCAGGGGGTATGTCTTTATTGCAGCAATTCTCTCAACTTTTCCTCAAAGGCTTGATTTTGTGCTTTGGTCCGTTTGGCAGGGCCTTTTAGCCGTCTGCCTGCAATGCGAATCCTTTTGCCGATGTGACGCTGCATTAACAGCGAGTCCATATTATTGTCGTTAAAGACCATTCCGTTTTGATTAATCGGAACTGCCCCGCGGGCAAGGCACATGGCGGCCAGGCCATAGTCCTGGGTTACTGCTATGTCGCCTTTAGCAACCAAATTTACCAGAGTAAAATCCACACTGTCGTTTCCCTTGGAAACGGTTATGGTTTTAGCACCGGGCTTATCAAAAATATGTGCGGTGTCGCAAATTATTACACAGTCTACTTTTGCTTCGGCGGCCAGCCGTATGGTTATGTCAACTACGGGGCAGCCGTCTCCGTCTATGAAAATAGTCATGGTTCAACCACGTCCGTCAGCTCTGCATCTGTGTGAGTTTCCATGTAACGGACTATTTTGTCCAGGCAATTTTGCCCGTGAGTGAAAGACTCGGAAACTACAGCGATGCCAATAGTCAAAATTTGATGGGCATCTTGGGTATCAACTTCTGCAACAGAGACATTAAATTTTTGCCGTACCCTATCAATAAGACTACGGCAAACCTGCCGTTTTTCTTTTAGCGAATGGGAGTAAGGGATATGGAAAATTAATTTTACCGACTGTGTGTACATATTGTCTCCTATACGTCCGTATTAATTCTGTAGTTTGTCCCATTTTTATCCCTTACTAAAAAGCCGTACTGGATTAAATAACGGCGGATTGTTACAAAATCTTCGTAGTAGGCTTGTAATATTTCGTTGACTTCCTTCTCGGAATAGACGTGGTTAAGTTCGAAATTTTCCATTATTTTTTGCATAATAATGATTTTCTTTTTCTCTTTTGCCGGGAAATTTTTGATTACTAGTTGTCCGTCTTCATCAAAATATCTGTTTAAAATATCATCCCTTTCCTTTTGAGTAATGGCAAAGCGGTCGTCTATGCAAGTTGCGCCGGGATGAAAATCTATTAAGTTTTCGTCGCTTTGTGCTTTTCGTTCTTGTTTTAGCTCCAGCCTTTTCTCTTCCATTAGCTCCATAAGTGCCACTAATATTTTTGCCTGTTTATATTTTTCACGAAGGACAAACCGCTGGTTGCGTACTGTGGAAATACAGTTTGCACCTGTAAATTCTAGAATCTCTTTGTATGTATAGCCTTTGTACAACAGTTTTGCAAGCCCTTTATTCCCTTCGGACAAGCCAGTATATACCCGCCCAAAGCCTAAGAAATATTCAAAAACACTTGGGTGCAATGTTGCTATGTGGGTTTCCGCTGCTTTTTTTGCATCGCAAAGAGTGTTGTTTATATTGTAAATTAAGCCTTGTTGAAAAGTTTCGCCGCATAAAAGGCAGGTGTAGGTGTCATCGTTCACTTTGAAGCCTTGCTTTAATTCGTCAACTGTAGTGTCCCAAAATGGAATTGCGTTCATTTGAATGACCTCCGTTTTTTTATTATGTTATAGATTTATTTTATTATATCTATTTAATTTATGGATGTCAATGCGTTATTTATGGTTTTATTTATGGCTACACCTCGTTTGTAACCAAAGCTTGATTTTTGATTACATTTCCTTTACAATATTATCATTCCACGAAGGAATGCCGCTTTCTGAAGAAAGCAATAACCATTAAATTTCACTTGCGTTTTTATATTTACCGCGAAGGTAGCATGGGTTTTCTGAAGGAAACTTGCCGCTTTTGCGGTATCTTTTTGTAATTAAACTGATAAAAACCAGGAGGATCACCATGAAAAAATTTTTAAAAGTACTTAGTTTCATTTTGGCATTTTGCCTTTGCTTGGCAATGCTGCCCGCCACAGCCATTGCGGAATACGAGCTGTCCACAGGTTACGAAGAGCTTTCGGATGCGGAGCCAGGCGAATTTTATGGTAAAACAGTCATCATCTACACCGCCAACATCCGTGGCAACATTTACATTTTGCCCCAAATAGCCACGCTTCGCAGTTTTTATAAAGCAAAAGACGCGGACGTTATCTTGGTTGATGTGGGCAACTATTTACAAGGCACGGTGTATTCAACTTACGACAGCGGGCGCACCGTAACGCAGCTTATGTACAAAACCGGCTATGATGTTGTTGCCATTGGCAGCCGCGAGTTTGATTTTGGCACAGGCCAGATAGGCGTTGCCGCCATGCATGGGATGATTCACGAAGATGAGGCACTGGAGGAGTTGCTGGAAGAGGTTTCATTCCACGCTATTTCATCAAATATTATTGATGATGAATACAAAGACTACGCCTTTGAGCCAAATGTGGTTATAACCATGGCTTCCGGGCGTGAAATTGGTTTCTTCGGGCTTACGGACCCGGATACGGTAAACCAGGTTTTGGAGTCTAACATAGACGGCCTTACATTTAATGACGTGGCGGAAGCGGCGGCATATCAAGCCTATGCCCTTGCGGAAAACGATTTGGTAGTTGGTCTTACCAATGTGGGTACGCCGTTGGTTGTATCCGGCGCGATAATTATCGATGTGTATTCCGGTGCGGGGCTTACGGTTGGCGTTATTATTATTGAGAACGAAACGAACCGGGTATTGGCCCACAGCCTTGTTAACTTGGCGGCCATAGAGCTTGACAAGGAAATGCAGTACGCCGTGGAAACCGCAATGGAAAGCATTTACGAAGAGTTCCAAGGCGCGGTAGCCAGAACAGAAGTAACACTGGTTGGCTCTGCTGCGGCTTCCCGCTCCGGTGAAACCAATACGGGCAACCTTTGGACAAATGCCTTAAGATGGTTTGCCCTTGAAGGCGGCATTGTAAATTTCTTTGACGAAGACGACATTGACGCGGGCAACGACCGCATTATGGCAGACCCGGAAAACGTAGTTGCCATTTGGAACGGCGGAAACTTGCGCGACTTCCTTAATATTGGTGATGTTACAATAAAAGATTTGCAAAGGGTGCTGCCTTTCCCAAACCGTGTGGCGGTGATGTATTTAACAGGCGCGCAGCTTCTGGAAATGCTTGAAGCGGCAACGCAAGGCTTACCGTTTACAAGCGAGACTTTTGCCGCCGCGGCAGCGTTTCCACATGTTGCGGGTATTGAATTTACCGTAGATACAACAATCCCCTTTGATGCGGGCGAAGCTTATGGCAACCACTGGTATCGGGCCAATACTATCCGCCGCGTAACAATTAACAGTGTAAACGGCAACGATTTCGACCCGGAAGCCACTTATGCGGTTATCACAAGCAACGCTATTTTTAACGGCATGGATTCCAACTACATCAGCTTGGAAAGATGCGAAGAATACAGTACAATTACTTCCGCCTTTGTAGTTGATGTTGTATGGATGTACATTATGCAAGAGCTTGGCGGCGTTATTGACGAGAGATATGCTCAGCCCCAAGGAAGAATCACGGTAGTGACAGGTACCGAAGAATAAACCGCAAGGATGTAAATTATGCGAAACGAAATACAACAGGTAATTGACGAAATTCAAAAGGTAATTGTGGGCAAACAAGCAGCTTTAATAAAGCTGCTTATTGCCCTTTTGGCGGACGGGCACATACTTTTAGACGACGTGCCCGGTGTGGGCAAAACCACCCTTGCTATGGCAGCAAGTAAGGCAATGGGGTTAAGCTACAGACGTATACAGTTTACGCCGGATGTTCTGCCCTCGGACATTACGGGTTTTTCCGTTTACAACAAGGAAACCGGCAGCCTTACTTACATGCCCGGCGCGGTTAACGATGCTAATATTTTGCTTGGGGATGAAATTAACAGAACATCCAGCAAGACACAATCCGCGCTGCTGGAAGCCATGGAAGAGCGGCAGGTAACCGTAGACGGCGTTACCCATCCGCTGCTTTCCCCGTTTATTGTTATTGCCACACAAAACAATGTTGGTACGGCTGGGACACAGCTTTTGCCTTTCGCCCAGCTGGACCGCTTCCTTATGCGGTTAAGCATCGGCTACCCGGATTTTGAAAGCCAAATGGCCATAATCCGCGACAGACAAAAAAGCAATCCAATAACAAATGTGCGGCAGGTGCTGTCCCTTAAGGATGTGCTGCGGATGCAAGACGAAGTGCAAAACGTAACCATGAAAGACAGCGTAATTGCCTACATTGCACAAATTGCAGAAAAATCCCGAGAAGACAGCCGCATAGAACTTGGCATAAGCCCCCGGGGTGCGCTTTTTGTTGCCAAAGCCGCAAAAGGACGGGCGTATGCCCTTGGGCGTGATTATGTAATACCGGAAGACGTGCGGGAAGTGCTGGCGGACGTTTGCGCCCACAGGATTATTTTGGCACAGCAGGCTAGGGCAGGGAAGGTTGCCGTAGAGGAAGTTGTGCAAAGTTTGATAGAGGCGGTAAAAATGCCGGATGGACAAGGACGGGCTGAAAAGTGAAAACTCTACTTACCATAACCGATAAAGACATAATTGGGTACGGCAAGTTATCCGCCGCTAAACCGCGCATAGCCGTTGGCATTGTTTTGTTTGATAAGGGTAATAACATCGCAATTTCGTATATTAGCAATTGGGGGATACACATGCTGCCGGGCGGCGGAGTTGATGAAGGTGAAGATTTTATTGCAGCTGTAAAACGTGAAGCCTTGGAAGAAACAGGCTGTAAGTGCGAAATAGTAGGCGAAATTGGCATGACGTACGAAAACCGCGGCAAAGATGATTGGGCACAGGAAAAATACCACTATCTTGCAAAAGTTGT
>JGI20163J26743_11538596_pt1 | contig 74627 bp, 104 predicted proteins | sample TergutCu122P1_FD_26743 | JGI IMG/M metagenome (IMG submission 26743) | reverse complement strand
CTCAAGGACTGCCCGATTGAGATAATCGAAAAAGGGCTGGCTGATGATAATTGGCGTGTCCGAGCCGCCGCTATGAACGCCGCCGCTAATCTCAAGGACTGCCCGATTGAGATAATCGAAAAAGGGCTGGCTGATGATGACTGTGATGTCCGAGTCGTCGCTATGAAGGCTTTTGTTAGATAGAAAAATAGAAAATGGGAGTGATAACACAACAATAACGCTTAACGTCATATCTCGAGTGTAAAACAAAACGATATGAAGGCACAAAAATCCTGCAAGTACATTATAATCTCATTTTGTCGCATAATGACGATTTCAACCCATATGATAGGTATAGCGGACACAATAACGCTGAATTTGCTACTTATAATTTGCAAAGTTATAGAATTAGTATAATTTTGGACTATATGACAAAAGAAAGGACGTGTTATAAATGACATTAAAAGAAATAAACGAATTGAATCTACAAATTTTGACATTATCAGATGTGGATTTAATTTGTAAAAAATATAATTGCATAGCCATGATAAATAATGGTAAACTTGTGAGATTTGAAGTGATAAACAAATTGTAAAATTGCGAAAATAAAGGAGATTAAACTATGAGAAAAATAAAAGGGCAATACTATTGCGAGAAAAACCGAGATTTCGTTGATTTTGAGGGATTATTCCACAAATTTTTAACATGGGGCGATAGCGAAGATACGAGTATATGGGCTATTTGTGAGCTCGTAGATGGCAAAATTATTCTTGCACCTGCTAAAAAATGTCAATTTATAATAGACGAGGTGGAAAATAATGGATAATTTAATAATCTTAAAACAACTACCAATAATCGAAGAGCAGCTTGCAACCCTAAAACAAGAAATACAATCGCAAGTTGAACAAGCCTTATCTCTTGCAGTAACTGACGAAACAATAAAAGAAGTCAAAAAAACCAGAGCAGAGCTAACAAAAGACTTCACAGCCCTAGAAGAGCGGCGCAAACATTTAAAAGCCGCAATAATGCAGCCATATGAGGCTTTTGAGGCGATATACAAAGATTGTGTATCAGACATATATAAATATGCCGACACTACACTAAAAAGCCGTGTTGATGAAGTAGAAAACGAACGCAAAGCCCAAAAAAAAGCCGAGATTGAGGAATATTTCAATGAATTGCAGCAAGTTCTCAATATTGATATTGTCAATTTTGAACAGTGGAATCCAAATATCACGCTATCAACGGCAGTCTCAAATTACAAAAAACAGGCCAAAGAGTATTTAGAAGGTATCGCAAACGATATAGCCGCCATTGAAACAATGGAAGACAGTGTGGAGATACTTGTCGAATACAAGCAAAACCTTAACCTATCTTCTGCTATCGCAATAGTAAAAAATCGCAAAATGGCAATCGAAAATCAAAAACGGCTTGCGGAAGAAATGGAGGCGAGAAAACAAGCTGAACAAGCTGCTATTGCGAAAGTTGATGAGGTTGCTGCACCGATAACACCACCAATACAGCAACCGCAAAAGCCCGAAAAAGACCCTGAAGAAGTTATTTCTGTGATGTTTATGGTTACAGGCAAACGGCGGGATGTTCGAGAGTTGGCGGGGGCTATGAAACAGTTGGGTATTGAGTATAAAATATTATAGGAGGCTAACATCATGTCAGACAAAAAAGAAATTACCGTGCAATTTGAAGTTGATGGGCATCAAGTAAAGCTAACGCCCACAATAGTGCAAAATTATATTGTGGGTACAAATGCGAAAATCACAATGGCAGAATTTAAATTTTTCTCTGAACTTTGTAAAGTGCGAGGGCTAAACCCTTTTCTCAAAGAAGCATACTGCATTAAGTACGGCAACGAACCCGCTGCGGTTGTTGTTGGCAAGGATGCAATCCTAAAAAGAGCGTTAAAACATCCGCAATATGATGGAATGAAAAGCGGTATCATAGTTTTAACAGAAAAAGGTGATATGCAGCAGCGTGATGGCATGTTTTACCTGCCAAATGAAGAAGTTGTCGGAGGATGGGCGGAAGTTTGGCGCAAAGACTTGAAATATCCGAAATATGTTAGTGTATCATACGGCGAATGTGTCAAAAAGAAACAAGATGGTAAACCTAATAAATTCTGGAACACATCACCCGCTACAATGCTTGAAAAAGTCGCTAAATGCCGAGCATTGCGTGAGATGTTTGTTGAGGAATTAGGCGGCATGTATGAAGCGGAGGAAATTGGGGATAATCTGCCAACAGGGGATATCATAGAGGGAGATTTTAATGAATATGTGGATGAGCCGCCTGTAATGGTTGATGATATGCCTCCAAAGGATTTGGCAGATGTATAACATTATCGCAACAGGCTCAAAAGGCAACGCCGTAATCGTGAATAGTAATATCTTGATTGATTGCGGCGTTCCTTTTAAGGCGTTGAGAGAGCATTATAAGAAGTTAAGATTAGTTTTGATGAGCCATATTCATTCCGATCACTTTAACTGTTCTACAATCAAAAAACTAGCATCAGAACGCCCGACACTTCGATTTGGTGTTCCTCATTGGCTAGTGACTGATTTAATTGATTGCGGAGTAGATAAACGCAATATTGATGTACTTATTATGGGCGGCGGTTCTGTATACCCAAATTTTTGCACGATAAAGCCCGAAAAAACAAAACATAATGTTGATAACTGCTGCTATCACATATGGATAGGTGATAAATCCGTTTTTTACGCTACGGATTGCAATAATCTTGATGGTATAGAGGCAAAGGATTATAACTTGTATCTCGTAGAATCCAATTATTGCGAGGATGAAATTGCCGAAAAAATACAACAGAAAAGGGCGATTGGCGAATATTCGTATGAGCTAAATGTTATCAGTAATCATATGTCTAAGCAAAAAATTGATAGATGGTTGCTTGAGAATATAGGGAATGATAGTGAAGTGGTTTATTTGCATGGACATGAGGAGTGAAGAAATGAACTATATCGACAAAGAAACAATCCTAGAATCCATAACTCTAACCCAAGCCCTAGCTTATGACGGCATAGAGATAAAACGAAATCGCACGGCTTGCATGTTTTGCAATGCAAGCCGTGGCGATACCTTAAAAGTAGAAGAGCCTGTATTCTTTTGCCATAAATGCAATGCCAAAGGCAATGTTATCAATTATTGGATGAACACTCGCCATTTGTCATTTCCAGCGGCTATTGATAACCTTGCAAGCGCATTTGGGTTATCCGTTGAGGGTATTAGCTCGGAAGAAATGAATAATATCAGATTGGCGAGAGAGGAGAAAAAAAGACAAAAAGAGCAGAAGGAAAGAGAAAAAGCCCTTTTGCGCAAAAGGTTAGATGTTAAGTATGATGCTATTCTAAAATGGTATAAAGAAAAAGCATTTGTAGAACCATTTTCTCCGCATCCGCAATATAAAAGGGCTGAATATCTTTTGTATGTTATCGGCGATATCCTTGATAAAATGTTTGATAGGAACAAAGATATTCAAGAATGGGCTTATGGAGTAGGCAGTAAAATTATGTTAGGAGAGCTTGATTATGAATCAAACCCCAATGTTAAAATACGCGCCGAGCTTTAGACGAGCGTTTGATTTGATGGAAAAATACATTACCGCTCAAAACATAGATTGGGATGCACTTGTCAAAGAGTGTATGACTGCTCAAGACAATTTTGAAAATGAATTGTTTTCGGCAATTTATTCAGAAGTCGAAAGACAATCCAAAAAATAAGATATCATTATTTTATAGGCAGAGATTGACGATAAAGGAGAATTGGGATGAAACTACATAAATATTATTGGACAAACAAGCATCACACCAGATGTTACGTGTCATACGGATACATAAAGGAATTTCCTGCTTTGCAAGAATTATACGAAATTGCCAGAAACGATTACCCAGATTTGGATGAAAGTGCTTTTGAGATGATTAAGATAACTAGAAGTGATATGATTGAAGGATATACTTGCATATCATTTTTGATTGATGGAAAACCGCTTGAAGATTATGTTTATTTAGAGGCTAGTTAAAAATGAAAATCACATGTTTGGAAATAGAAGAATTTAATTCATCAATAACATTAAAAGGGTGTTTTCGAGGGTTAAGTTTTCGTGTGAAGTGCTTACGCTACAGCACACCAATTTCTGGTAGTTTTTCAGAAAAATGTCCAAAAGAACGTAGGATTTTTCTTTATCGGTTGCAACCTCAAATATTGAGATTAGGGAACTATAGAGTGTTTTATTTGAGATTAAATAGCTCAGGATATTGGAATAGTTTTTATCTTGGTTACGATTGGAAATACAAACCGATAACTAGAAAGCAGAGAAAACAGTATAAAACATTTGTACGTCATTTATGCAAATATTTAGACAAAATTGAAATTGAAAAGGAGAGGGATTAAATGTTTGTAGATATCTATAACACCGAAAACAAATACGAAATTCTGTATTGTGACCCACCCTGAGAGTATAAAGAAAGCGGCGGCGGTCATCGCGGAACAGCCGAATTGCCATATGCAACAATGACACAAGAAGAAATATGCTCTTTACCTATTCCCAATCTATGCACAGACCACACAATACTATACTTATGGGGAACCGACCCGAAATTACCGCAAGCCTAAGAAGTGATGTCAGCATGGGGATTCCAATACAAGGATATTGTTTACGTGTGGGTGAAACAAAACAAAAAAGCTGATACATTTTTTTGGAGCATGAAAGGAAGATGAATGGTCTAATTTGGAGATTAATAAGAAAAATACAAGGTAAAATTTGCGGCGATTGTTGTTGGTACGGTAGTTGGTATTTAGCACATTACCAGAATGAGCATGGAGTTTGTTATACAGGGTATAGTACCAAGTTGGTACGAACGCTTGCATTATCAAAATACGATTCTATGTGTCACAATCCTAAATGCATACGAAAAAATGCAACAGTTATGTTTTTGGGAAAATATTTAAACCCATCAAATGGAGGTTGCAAATATTGGAAACATCGGACAGAAAAGCCAGATTTTATTAAAAGGACGGATATTTAATATTTTGTGTCGAATACGTATTTGGTAAAGAGAATACAAGGATTGAGGTAATGAAATGAATAAAACAAGAAAAAGGCAATACCTAACAATAACTATATTACTTTTGTTATTGACGATACTTTCCGTAATGGATGCATTGATTTTTCGTATCTTGCTATTATCCCATAGTATATATTATATTATATTATGGGGCGGCTTAACTATTTTAGGGTTTTGGAATGTGAAGAAAGAGAATAAAAAAACGCTATTACAAAAATTAAAAGAAGAAGAAAACATAATAAAAATACAAGATATAACCAAAAACCAATTACAAGTTTGCGGGAATTGTCAGCATCGCTATACAGATGGGTACGATGAGTTTGTGTGTATAAATCGAAAATCAGAATATATTACCCAGTATGTAGATTTAGAAGATACTTGTGACGAATGGGCAGGATATACGTATGAATAAAATAAAAGACATACGTCCCGCATTATTTGCGGTAATGATTTTTATATTTTGCATTTATTATAAAACTCTTGCCGCTCAAGTGATTTATATTTCTCATATGTATGATATGCAATATTTAAACCAAACAAATGCAGCTGTGGATTATGCAGAATATGAAACACCTCTCAAAATGCACATAGAGCCACTCTGTGCGTCCGCAGTGTTGCCGCCTGTATTATATTATAGTTTTGTAGAGTTCGTGGCTTATGATGCGTTGTATGATGATTTAGAGGCGCGTGCAGATTATGCACATATCACTCTGACAGAACATGAACTCGATATTTTATCACGGATAGTATGGGCAGAGGCGAGGGGTGAGGGGTTGCGCGGTATGATTCTTGTGGTGAATGTTATTATGAATCGACTATATAGCCCATATTTCCCTGACACAATAGAGGATGTCATCCTCCAGTCGATGCAATTTCAACCTGTCAGGGACGGCAATTTTGACAGAGCAACACCGACAGAAGAGCAATTTGAAGCTATTGAAATGGCGTTGAATGGTACAGACTACAGCCAAGGCGCGTTGTTCTTTAACACCAACGCTATTCATGGCATAAGCTGGGCAAGCCAAAATCGTACAAAGATTTTTGTATACGGAAATCATACGTTTTATTATTGAGAGAGGTGGGTTCATGTGGATGTAATCGAAAAAATAATCACATGGCTAATGTACAAAGTACAATGTAGGATAGGCAAACATCCAAAATATTTGCATGGATTGACACTTAAAGAGTGGTCTAAGATATGTCGAGAGGAAGATAAAATACGATAACTATACATAAGGAGTGGTGAAATGAATCGTGTAATTTTACTTGGTCGCTTGACCAAAGACCCCGAAGTGCGTTATTCCAACGCCGCCGAGCCTATGGCTATTGCCCGCTATACTCTAGCCGTAAACCGCCGCAGCCGGCGTGAAGGCGAGCCTGATGCAGATTTTATTAACTGCACATGCTTTGGAAAAGCGGCAGAATTTGCCGAGCGGTATTTTAAAAAAGGGATGCAGGTGCTTGTTTCAGGCAGGCTGCAAATACGCCAATATGAGCAAAACGGGCAGAGGCAATGGTTTACAGAGGTGCTGCTGGAAGAGCAAAACTTTACAGAAAGCAAAGCCGCCTTTGAAGGCAGAAATCAAAACCAAGGCCAGTATCAAGGCCAGTATAACAACCAGCCGCCCCAGCAATATGCCCCGCCCCAGCAAAACTATGGCCAGCAGCAGCCCCCTCCGCCGGGCGATAACTTTTTTGCCATAGACCAAGATTTGGATGATGATGATTTGCCGTTTTGATTTGTTGGGAGAAAGAAAGGAGAAGAAGAATGACAAGATTAAAAAACAACTATAAATTGTATTTTACCAACCGCCGGATTGCTGTAGCAGTTTCGTTGCTTTTGTTTGTTACGATTATGGAAAATGGTTGGTTAGGTGTTGTTGGTTTGTTTATAGGGTTAGTAATTTTTCCAATTGTTGCTACATTATTGGGAAGGTACTTTGAGAGAGAATGACATTTACAATTCCAATGGGAATATTATAGTTTGGTATGGGCTTTATATCCGCTATATTAGCTTTGATTTTGTTGACTATGATATTTAAAAAAGCGAATAAAAACAAAGAAAAAGGAGGAATAGAAAATGAACAACAACATCTTGAAAGTAACAAAAGTAATTGACAAACTAGGTATACCAGCCCACATAAAAGGCTACAGATTTTTGCGTGATGCTGTTCTTATGGCTATCGAGGATATGTCGGCGTTAGATTATGTAACGAAAGAGATATATCCGACTGTGGCACAAAAAAATAATACCACTTCAAGCAGAGTTCAACGAGCGATAAGACACGCAATCGAAGTATCGCTTGATAGAGGCGATGACGAGTTTAAGATAACTCTTTTTGGCGAAAATTACCGTAGAAAATTAACTAATAGTGAGGTGATTGCGACTATTGCGGATAAAATTATAATAGAAGCCTTGTGAATTATTATGCCATACCCATTACACAATGTCAAATCATTACATCAACCAAACCATAATCTAAAGCCTCCCTAGCAGTAAAAAATTTATCTCTATCGGTATCAGTGTATATTTGCTCTATGCTTTTGTTGGTATTTCTTGCCAATATACGCATAAGCCTGTCGTTTAAGGCTTGAGTGTGTTCTAGCGATATAGCCATATCAGGCTCTTTGCCAAAAGTACCCGCTGAAACTTTATGAATCATTATCGTAGCATTTTCATAGGCATATCGTGTACCTGTTGCGGACGCAAGGAGGACTGCTGCCATCGAGCAGCATTGACCAACGCAAAATATATCAACCTTCGGGCGGATTGTGTGCATAATGTCATAAATCATTAAGCCATCTGTGACACTTCCGCCTGGACTGTTGATATAAAATTTGATGTTAGAATTATCTTGCAAATTAAGAATTTGCATTTGTTGTGCTATTTGTTCGGCGTTAAAGGCATTAATATGACTTGTGAGCCAGATAATTCTATCTTCAAAAAGCCTTGCTTGAAGTTCGATATTTCTTTCACCATAGGGGGTTTTTTCAAAGATAATCATAATAGCCTCCAAGAAGAACTGAATTTATCACAATAACGCAAGCCCTAAAGTTAATTAGGGCTTGCGTTATCAAGCAATACGAATAACATTTAGCGTAGCACCTGCACCGCCTACAAGCACAGCTGTGTCAAGCAATCCATAAAGCATAAGTTCAAGAGTATCACCTGTTGACAGTATGGCAATGGCCTCACCACTAAAGGAGTTTGCCGCAATACCAAGATTACTGATAAGGCTAGGTATCGCAATTCCATTTTGATAAACTGCCGCTGACATTAACAGGCTGGCTGTTGTATTTACCTTATAAGATATTAAGTATGTTCCAGCGGTTTGTATGGTCAATACATCATTGCCAGAAAAGGTTATACCTGATGCGGTGGTTTGGATTAATGGCACAGGCGTACCGCCTAAAACTACGGCGATAGTAGAACCTGAACCATAGCCCGACCAGAACATAGTTGTATAATTTGGGGCTTGCGGTATGCCGAAAGCAAAGTTTACTGTTTTTGACATAATATCAACTCCCTATGCCGTTGTAACTTGTACAGTTGGTTGACTGCCTGGGCTTAAAGCTGTTGCGCTGGCTGTAAAAGTAATATCTGCTACTGCCGTTGCCGCAATAGAATCAAGAAAATCTTGCTCTGTACCAGTATTTCCTTGGTCAAGCCAGATTTGATAAGCGGATTCGCCGTTTGTGCCATTTGTACCTGCTGCGCCTACAAGACTTGCAAGCCATTCTTGTTCCGTGCCTACAAAACCGTTTGCTACTGCTACATCGTAGGCTGATAATCCAGAAGGGATTCCAAATTCAAAATTCCACGTTGTCATAATAAATTCCTCCTATTATTTTTATGTTACGACTACATTTGCAGTCGCTTGTGAACTTGGTGGAAGTGTTTCAGCTTGTGCCGTTATATTAGGCAATACAGCTCCACCACTTGCCTCAAGTGCCTCAATCCGTTTAAGCAAGTCTGATACATCCTTATCAGTAGCAAATACCTTGTCTAATAAGCGGATTACTTCATTTTTGAATCGTGGACAGCGAAAATGAGAGAGTTGAAAGCACCGTGTACTTCCACATCCACCTCTTATGTTTTCGTTTTCCATATTAACGCCTCCTTATAGCTCTGGGTATTCCATACAGTAACAATGCAATAAGCCCTAAAAGAAGTATAGCCACAAGCAAAAGAGCATAATTGCTTAGAAAAATTTTATCAATATATAAAGCTGGTGAGTTAAACATATTGAACCTCCACTATCGAAAGGAGAATTATAATGAAAAAATGTGATGATTGTGGTATAAATGCAACATGTAAATATAAACATATGCATCTATGCGACACTTGATTAGTCGGATATTTTCAGCTATATGAAACGACTTGTGATTATTGCGGTGAAGCAGACCATGGTATGGATTTTTTTGAAGACTTTGAAGGTTTTCATGATGCAATTTGTGAAAAATGTCTTATACTAAGACACAGAAAACCCAAACTATCTGAGTAGCTCATCCCCAAATCGCAGCTCATTAAGCCGTTTGCTATAAATATCAGTTAGCTCTAATTGCTCTGCTGTAATTTGTGGCATATCCCATTCATGCCCTTGCAGTTCAATGACTTTGTTTTTAACTCTGGCAAGTTCGCCAGCTACTTCACTGATAATGCGGCCGACAAAGTTAAATGCCACAATATCACCTAATTCAAGTAACCTTTTGGCGATATCTTCATAAGCAGAAAGGGCGGCATTTTCCCAATCAATATAATCCTTTTCCCATGTCTGCTTGATGATATCAAGTCGTCTGTCTGCTGGAATTTTGTCACGACTTAGATTGGAGGTATAATTCTCGAATATATCAACACTGCCATTGTAAACATCGGGAACAGGCATATTATAGTTTTCGGCAATGAACTTTTTGATTTTGCGTTGCATTAATAGCTCATCTGCCATCTGATAGCTGTGCCATGCAGCATATCCTTCAAGCGATAGCCATGTGTATAAGTCGCTAAGGTTGCGGTGAAAGTCAACTGCTGATAGGTATTTGCTGTTTAATGTATTCAGTAAGTCTATTGCGTTCAAAATATCACCGCCTAAAAATACAAGCCCCTGCCACTATCACAATGACAGGGGCTTGAAAATTAAATTATCTACGTGTTCCTGGTCTTGCCCCATGAGCAGCATCCTCATCCATCGTGCGCCTGTCATCGTTTTTGTCTTGTCTTGGCATTACAGGCGGATAATAGTCAGAGCGGTTGCGGTCATCCATCATGCGCCGAGCCGTATTAGCGGCTGCTGTTGCGGCGGTTCTTGCCATATCGTCCGCACGTTGGCGATTTTCTGCATCATCTTCCCAATCGTCAGAATAATCATCGCTGTAGTTGTTCATATCAGCAGTAGCATGATACTTTTTCCCGCCACGGTATGGGCTTGTTTTTCTTCCATCTCTCCTATGCCCTGGACGAGAGCGAAATACTCCACGGCGATTTTCTACGGTATAATCATCCATTTCACCTGTAATATGGGGTAGGATTCTATCTACTACGTCCATTGCATCATGAATCATGTCCATGCGGCGGTCGTTATCACTGCGGTAATCGTTATGCCTGTAGTTGTAGCGGTCGTTGCGATTATTATTTCTGTAATCATCATTATGACGGTCATTGCGGTCGCCATACATACGGTCATGTTCAGCTATGGTCGCCATAGCCTCACGCTTCATAGTGGTAAGCATGTGCCTACGTCTTGCATTATTAGCAATTCTTGGGTTGCGCAAATCCGCATTTGTCATGCGCAATGTTTCTTCTGCATTGTGCCTCGCCTCGTCATGGGCTGCTCTGTTTGTGTGCCTGTCCATACTATCTACTCCTTTTCATTTTTACCCCGCTGGCTTTACCCAGTCGGCATTTATATAATCCCTTTCGGGTTATTTATTAACTCAATCAAAACTTTTAATGCATACTCGATTTCTTCTTGTGTGGTATATTTTGACAAACTAATCCTAATACTTTCTCTAATTTGTTTTTTTGTTAAACCAATCTCAAAAAGCACATGTGATAAACCACGATTTGAACATGAGCCTTGCGATACATAAACGCCCCTGTTAGATAACGCCTGTACTAACCAAGCACCATCTATACCGTCAAATCGTACATTGAGGATGGGGATTTCGGGGTTGAGATTATTAAAATATGCAGGCCGTACATTGATTTTAATGTCTTGTTGAAACTGATAAATTAGGCTTTTGTTGTAGGCCGAATAATCCAAGATTTCAATCGCTTTACCCATAGCAGCAATCCCCAACACATTTTCCGTACCCGCACGAATACCAAACTCAGCCTTGCCGCCAAATACAATAGGCTCAATATCAATATCTTTGCTAATATATAATGCACCGATACCTTTAGGGGCGTATACCTTGTGCGCTGACAAGCTCATCATATCCACGCCCAAAGCCTTAACATCAATAGGCATATGCGGGAACGCCGTAACAGCATCACAGTGAAAAATAATCCCATGGCGTTTAGCAATTTTACCTATAGCTGCAATGTCATTGACTGTGCCAAGTTCATTATTTGCCAAACTTACTGATATTAGGGCAGTATCATGAAATGTTTCATTTTCTAACAAGGAAATATCAATCAACCCTTGGCTATTTACAGACAAGAAAGACACATCATACCCGCAATAGTTCAAATGTTCTAACGGCTCAATAACACTTATATGTTCTATTGCAGTGGTTATGATATGCTGCCGTTTGCGCATATTAGCACTAACAAAGCCGAGTATTGCTAAATTATTTGATTCTGTACCGCTGCTAGTGAAGATTATTTCGTTTGGGCTGGCATTGATTTTTTTAGCGATGATTTCACGAGCATTTTCGATTATTTCTTGTGCTTTCTTGCCCATAGCATGAGGACATGAAGCGTTACCATAATGCTCTTTTAGGCTAATCATGTATTCCCAAACTCTATCATCAATTTTTGTCGTAGCTGCATTATCGAGATAGACTTCCATATCAACTAGACTTCAAACCAGCCAAATACCCATTAACGATAGCTAAAGCCTTTTCTTGTCCTTCTTGATTGATAGTCAATATAATTTTGTCAATATCGTTATTAGTAAGAGTAACGGCTTGCTTATCAGCATAGGACAGGATTAATGCTTTTAGGATAGCGCAACATGGCACGTTATATGATAATGTTTCTGTCATTTTACTCTCTCCTTTTAGAAAAGAGGGGGCAAAGTTGCCCTCGCCCCCTTATTCCAATTAATTTTACGCCCAAGCACTACGAATCATATTAAATCCGTTATGCCCGCCGCCGACAAATCCTCTATGTCCGCATCTGTTTTGAACAGGTTCTGGGATAAGAAGTTCGCCGCGGTCGTTGCTTTCGCAAGGGATAATCACGCGAGATACTGCTCTGTTGGCATTGTCTACCCAATTAACCAAATCAGCACCACGCAGGGTTTGTGTGTCCATACGGATGATTGGAATAATATCAATTATGTTATCGCAAAGGCTTTTTATCCTTTGCTTCTATTCCTTTCGGATAGTTCGGCGTACATTTTAACCCTCGAATGTAGGGCTGCGGACACTCTTGCAGGGATTATATTTATTCACCCTGTACGCTCTACAGTGGCAATCAGCCTTTCGCAATCTGATTGCTTACCACGGTATTTTCATGCCGATATCCTCGGTTTAGAATTTACCGTATTTGCCCACTCATAATCCTCAATATTACTATTGAGGACGGCAGTATTCCACCAAAATTCTTCTGTAATGAACTGACCACATTGATAATAATCAATACGGATAGTAACATAACTTCTACCTTGCAAAGATGCAGGGTGAATTATGTTTACAACTGGCTTGCGAGGTGGTATGCAATGATTTGTTTGAGTTTCTGCCAACAAGTCATCTGGCGCAAGCTCGAACAAGTCATCAGCATTAACGCCATCAAAAGTATGACGCAAAAAGCGTGTTACTGGGTGATTTTGCAAATTGGCTGTAGTAACCGTTTTATCCTATGTTTCCATAGGTACTGACTATCTCTTAATGTTGCAGTTGCAACACCACACCCATTTCGAGTTGCGTATCAATAGCAACCCTACTCCGCTACCAAGCGGATAGTCGATACAGGTTTCCTATTATTAGGACTTCCCACGGGATTGCCATACCGTATAGGTTTAGGTTTCCCCGTTAGCATTATGGCTATTTTTTAAGCTACCATAATACCCTGCTGATTAGCAGAAAAAGTGTGAACGGACATTTTCACATCCAATGTGTGTAAATCTCCAGCCTTTACCAAAAGATACGCCGGGAAATTAAATGATGTGGGATTAATCACGTTTTCTGACAGCACAAGGTTGTAGTCCATATTTGGCATAAAAGCATCTACGCCTCCGACAAGAATCAAAGCGTTTTGAACACCCGCTTCTTGGACTACCCGAACACCGCTAATTGGCTTCGGTGCTTGACATTGTACAGGAAAATTCCTAACGGCAGTGGCTCTAACGTCACGATGTCGTCTAGGAGGGCAAGCGAATCTTGAGAAAGTTTCGCCAGTTCTGCAAGTAATCATAGGAAAACCCTCTTTCATATATATTTATCAAACCCTCCACCACCCGACTTGTATATACATTTGGCGCGCCAGCCAAGCAATATCGGGTTAGATATCGGAATTAGATAAATACAGGGGTTAAGCAATTAGCAAGCCTTACCCCAAGCCAGACGGTTCAGCAATTTGTCCACAATAACATCGTTGTTTCTTTCGGTCAACAATGTAGTCATGCCCATGGTCAAAGCTCCGAGCTGGTTTTCAAGTTTTGCAAAATTAGTAAGGTTCAATTTTTCATTGTCGCTCATTTCTTTTTGCATCAATAAACCAAGCGCACCAATTTCAGACTGGGTTTGTCTTGCAACAGCCCTATCCTCATTATGCTCTAACTTTTCCAGAATTTCTTTCCTGTCAAGGTCTGCGTGGTTTTTGTAGTTGCCATTATCGTTTCCCATGGCCTTTGCGCCCATCATCATAGCCATCATTTCAGCGATGTTGTTTTCTTTGCGTGGGTATTCGTCAACAACTCTTTTGTCTTTGTCTTTAAAGGCAAAAGCGGCTAAAAAAATAACAGCTATGATAAATATAATTACAAATACCACAACAGCCATCATCATCATTGCAGCTGCGCTTATACCGCCGCCCGCTCCACCAGTACGGACATAATCCCCATCATGTGTGAAATCCATGTGTGTTCCTCCTTCTTATATGATATTTATAGTAATGCCAATGGCATTAGCTATTAATCCAAGTTTTCAAATCGCTTGCGCTATCACCGAAAGATACGACTTGCTCCGGCGGGGCTGTGGGCATCCAATCAAGGATGTTAGCCAAAATTGAGCCGGGCTTACCGCCATATTCTCTTAGATCATCTTTCATAGTTCTTGTGTTAATCGTTTTGCCAAACAGAGATACTTCACCAACATTCATTAGTTTGCCAGCTATTTGTGGCAAACTCTCCCCCGCATCTGCTGAATCAAGTGCTATATTGGTGCATTTTTTCAAATCAGGAGAAAGGGAAGAAACCGCTTTTAAGGCTTCGTATTTATCAACTTTGCCTGTATTCTTGGCTTTCATAGCCAATCCCGCAAGAGCAGGCACACCCATTGCAAAACTGATAATATCACTTGTTTTCATAATCTATTCCTCCTCTTCATAATCCTCATCATCGTCTTCATCTGCAACAATCGGGGCTTTCTTTTTCGGTTTAGCTTTAGACTTTGTTATTGGTATTGATTCAGCAGCTGTAGGTTGTGCCGCTTTTTTCTTAATCTGCTTTATTTCAGCCGCAACGCTATCTTGTTTTTCATCAATAGCATCAAGTTTGCTGCTCAATCCCACCAGCACATCAACAATTTTATTCATAATTTCGGAATTATCGGCGGGCTGCGGTATAGGCATTTCGCTTTCCTCAATATAGGATTTTCTCCAATCTGTAGCTTTACGGCTGTGGTTATACCGCCCTACATATATGCGATTTTCAGCCTCGCATATGGCTATTTGTTTTTGCCCAGAATCATCAGGCTCTAAATATGGCAAATCATCCTTAGAACTAATTTCAAATATCCGTTTGCTTGCTTGTGGTTTTTGTAACGTATCGACAGACTGTTGCTGTGCATAATTCTGGTTTTGATTCTGATTATTCGCAGCAGGGTTTTCGCCCGCTAAAAATTGACGCAACATATCATATCCACTATTCATGTTAAGCACCCCCATTAAATACTCGGAATAAGTTTAATCCCATCTTCCCCATCTTCCCCATGTTTAGGTTGCTGCTCGTCCGTATGTTCCGTATGTTCTTGGTTCTTAGTTTCATGTTTAGAATCTATCAATTGTTTAACAGCATCTATGCCATCAACGCCAGATACTTTTTGCAGCTCGTCTTTAATCTCTTTTGGAGCATTACTCAACGAATGCAAAATCAAGCCTGTACCCGCTAGAATTGCACCAAGAGCTACGTTTTTTACGAATTTATCATCCATTATTTACACCTCCACGGCTTTTGAGCGTGTTTCAACCACACGCCAGTCAATGTTATGTAAAAACTTTTCAATGTATTTGTCAATATTATTGTGACAGTCCATTATATAGCTGTGTTCCCAGCAATCCAACACTAAGAGCGGATACGAACTTATAAAAACACCTATATCATGATTATCTATCAGCATATTTTTAATCTCACCTGAACGCTGCTCATACACAGTTACAACCCAGCCACGGCTTGCTTTTGCAGTTGCAATGAAATCTTTTTGCCAATCTTCAAAACTACCAAAAAAACGCTGTACAAGCTCTGTAAAATGCTCTTGTGGGTTTGTTGAATTGTCTGATATATTCTTGAAAAATAGCTCATGGAGCGTTATGGCGTTAAGATTGTGAGCCTCTTCTTTTTTTATGCCCCGATACCGTGAATAATTCTTATCCGCATCAGGACAGCCCGCATATTCTTTTAACTCTTCTTGAATCTCGTTGTATTTAACACAATAATTTTTATATAGCTCATAATGAGAATTAAATGCCTCATCTGAAAATATTTTAGTTGTATTTTGCAATTGTTTAACTTTAATCATTTTGCAGCCTCCACTATTCCATTAGTAACTCCCGCAGCTCTCTCTCGAAGTCTTTCTGATAAATAGGTGATACAATATCTTGTAAATACGCCGAGCTAAAATCTATCATTTTTTTTAATTCTTCCTTATCGCCATCCGACATGGCGGATAATGTGCGGATAGCTTTTTCTTTTAAATCTAGCATTTGCAACACCTCTGAGTACAATAATAACATATAACCGCATAAGTAACGATTTTTAAAAATGCTTGAAAAGTTGGGTAAAAAATTTATGAAATATTTTGTAAAAATCTCTTTACATTGTGTAATGGGTATGGTATGATGATACTAATGAGAAAGGAGGATGGTGATATGGATAGAAAACCAATATTAATAAAAAACGACAACTATTATATCATCAAATGGACAGGCGGCAATAAACCTGATAAGGAATTTATTAAGACGAAAGACAGAAAGTTTGCATTGATGGCATATAAGGCACATAATCCTTTTGCGCCTTATTATGTTGAGGATATGACTGATAAGGAGGTGGCGATATGAAAGAGTTGCAATGTGAATTATATAATGATAATTTCCAAAACTATAAAAGATACAACATACCCCCTGCTCAACTCGTGATCGCCGTTATCCCATACAATTTATCAAACAATGCTTTTGCATCAAGCCCCGAATGGTACGTAGGTGGCGACAACAAAAACGGCGAGAGCGATAAGGCAAACAAATCATTTTTTCTCACAGACGAAAATTTCAATATTAACGAGTATTTTCATTTTTGCCACAAACTGCTTAAAAAAGAGCCAAAACAAGTTGATTCTGCTCCTTGTATGATTGTGTTTTGCAGTTTTCAACAGTTATATCATGTTATTGAAACAGCTAAAAAGCATGGATTTAATCACCATATCCCGCTTATATTCGTCAAGAAAACATCAGCACAAGTGCTAAAATCTAACATGAAAATTGTTGGGGCAACAGAATATGGGCTTGTTCTGTATCGTGACAAACTGCCCAAATTTCGCAATAATGGGAAAATGATATTGAATTGGTTTGAGTATCACAAAGACGGCAAAGATATTCCGAAAATTCACCCAACACAAAAGAGTGTTAGACTGCTAAAGCGATTGATTGAGATTTTCACAGATATCGGTGATGTGGTGATTGACCCTTGCGCTGGGAGTGGCAGCACATTGAGGGCGGCTTATGAATTAGGGCGTAATAGTTATGGTTTTGAAGTGTCACGAAGTTTTTGTAGAGCAGCACAAGAAAAAATGCTGAATGATATGCCATATAGTCTTGATTATAAAGTGTTTGAGGATAAACAATACGAACAAATAGCATTAAGGAGGTGATTGGTATGAGCAAAGAAACTAAAAATCCCAAAGACCCAAGACGAGTAAAAGGAGCGCAAAGAGCCGCCCTTACCGTAGCAGGAAACACGCCGCCTCGTATACGCAGGCGACAAATTGCCTTAACTCATGATGAAGATACTGCGCTGGCGGCGGCGGCAGAAAAAAATGGGCAGTCTATGCCAGATTTTATTATGGGCATGTATGAAAAGTTGAAAAAATTATACCCCGAAAATTATTGAAAAACTTTCAAAACCCCTTGACATTGTGTAATAGGTATGATATAATGTGTATATAAAAGATGAGGGGGGATTCAAAATGACAATTACAGTCAACAACACCCAATATGCAAAAAATGAAGTATTGAAAATGGTAATGAATAAAGCGCATAGCCTTTATAAAGTCAACACCGATATTTTCGGGCGCACTGCCAGAATCGAAAAGACTTTTGCATCAGCCCTTAAAAGAGCATGGCGGGAAGTTAAACAAAGTCTCTGGGTTATGGCTAACGAACTCAAAATCTCCGCTCAAAGAGCTATTGACACTGTGCAAACTCAAATTTTTAGCCAAGAGCTTGCGAAAAGAGAATTGACACATGATAGAACAACCGCCCAAAAACGAATTGAAGAACTTCAAAAGGCGCAATTTTTCCACGAGATGAAAGATACTTGGAATTATGCAGACTGGGAAATCAACAGAATGAGAAATCAGGATATTGATTTTTTGCGTAGATATGGGGCTACTCGTGATGAAATTTTGATTGATTTGAGTTTGGTTGAAGTGATTGAATTTCCATTTTGAGAAAAGGAATGAGAATATGAGTGCAACTTTGACAATATAGGAGGTAAAAAATGTTAAAAATAATCTATGGTGATATCACCAAAGTACAAGTTGATGCGATAGTTAATGCCGCCAATGCACAATTGCAAAGAGGCGCAGGCGTATGTGGTGCGATATATGCCGCTCAAGGAGATGGCGGTGAGAGGCTTGAAGATTATATCTGCGATAAAGTGCCATATCATGGAATCCAGACAGGCAAGGCGTTAATAACGCCAAGCTGGGGAACACCCGCAAAGTATATCATTCATGCAGTCGGCCCGATATATGCGCAGTATGAGCCGCAAAAGGCGAAAGAGCTTTTATATGGCACATACATCAATGCGCTGACGTTGGCTAAGGAATCCGACATAAAAAGCATAGCCTTTCCGCTGTTGTCGGCGGGGATATATGGATATCCGTATGCGGAGGCTTTGCAGATTGCGGTTGAGGCGTGTTTGCAGTGGCAGTTGGATAATGGTTCGGATATTGAGGTAACGCTTGTTTTGTTTCGTTAGTGCGAAATAGGTTGACGAACTTTGTCTTTTGCGGTATAATGGTATTGCCGAAAGATAACAAAACCGTTTTTTCATACGCCTACAGGGTAATCAATCCCTGTCCACTGTTATCGTGGCGGCAAGGCGTATGAAAAAACGGTTTTGTATTTCGAGTAAAAATTTTTGGAGTTGATTTGATGAATAACGTGACAATATTCCAATTTGGGATTGACGATTTAAGAGAAGTTCGGCTAAATGGTGAGCCGTGGTTTGTGTTGGCTGATATTTGCAAAGTTTTGAAGTTATCAGATGTCGGACGTGTTGCAGATAGATTAGATGATGATGAGCTGACCCGAAAAAAAGTAGTGTCAGGTGGACAAGAGCGTGAAATGATTTTAGTAAATGAATCAGGTCTATATGCTGCCGTTTTGCGCTCCAATAAGCCGCAAGCCAAAAAATTCCGCAAATGGGTAACGTCCGAAGTCCTCCCCTCCATAAGAAAAACAGGCTCATACACCTTAGACCCCGAAACACGCCTAAAATACATCACTAAAGCCAACAAATATCAACTCCCCTACGTCCTTCAAGAACTAGGCATAAACCCCGCCCTGTCTATCCTATCAAAGACTGCTGCTGCTCCATCCAACGAGGAATACGCTCCCGCAATAGCAAGGTTTATCACAGAAACCTTAGAACCCGCAGACAACGCAATCCCCCTAAAAACAGCCTTTGAATACTATGTCACATGGTGCAGAACAAGCAAGCTCACTCCCATAGGCAAAAAGCGTTTCACCCAAGAACTAAAGCATTGCGGCCTTGAAATAAAGCCAATCGGCGCAAATATCCACTCCATAATGCGCCGAAAATTCAGATAAAAACCACCCCAAAAAACGCCTTTTTTGAGAAAGGGCGTTTTTTTCGTCCATAACCCGCTTTTTCGGAGAAATTTTTGCCCATTTCTCCGAAAAAAACACCCCTTTTCAAATCACTTGCAATATTTTCCAAAATGCTTATAAATGGCTTAAAATCAATATTCTTGTATTGAACCTTCCAAAACAACTTTTTAAAGATTACAGAATTTAAAACCCTTAAAAACCCTTATTTTACGCCATTTGTAAGGATTTTTAATAAAAAGTTGAGAATTTCAAAAGACTTATATTTTCTTTATTCTCTTAATTTCTCTTATTATAAATAATAAATTATTTATAATAATCTTTATATAAATATTTTAATATTATTAAAATAGGGCTAAAAGGCTATATTTAAAGGGTTTTATGGTTTTAAGAAGTTTTTAAATTTAATTTCACTTGGCAAGCAAAAATCTGATAAATAGCTTAAAATCAAAGTTTATAAGCATTTTCCAATAAATGGTAGTGAAATAAAAATACGTATAAATGACATGAAAATTTTGACCAAATGACACTTGAACCCCTAAAAATGATGTGGATTTGATACTTGAAAAAAATGGTTGATTCTGATATAGTAAAAGAAACCATGTAAGGAGGGCGAAGAAATGGCGAAATACTCAACTGCAAAGGAATATTTAGATGATATGAGGTTTGAGATAAAGTATCTCTTCATTCAATCAAACGATGCCCGTGAAAATGCTGAAAAATGGCGTGAAACAGCTATTAACCCACGAAGTTCAAGTTTTTCACATGATAAAGTCCAACAATCACGCAACAGTGATAGGATGGCAGATAACATAACTAAGGCGGCCTTTTATTCTGAAAAATTTGATGAACTTTTAAATGAATGGGCAAGGTTAAAAACTCAAGTCAAATCTTATCTTACCAATAATCTGCCAAATGATAAAACTCGTGAAATGATGATATTATACTATGTCAAAGGCTTAGAACACCCGCAAATTGAAGATAAATTGGGGATTAGCCGCCGATGGGTAAGGAAACTCCATCAAAATGCTTTGATATTGCTTGAAAAAAACTTTGAAAAAAATTGATATAATGCTTGACAAAGCCTAGTTTTGCGTTGTATAATGCTAATATGTATAAATGATGCCGCTTATGGCTTTAGATAGATTTGAGGTGGTTATGTGCCACGGAAAAAGGATTCACGGAGGGAAGATGCCTTTAAATTATGGGAATCAGGTATGACCATCAAGGAAATAGCTATAGAACTTGATACGTCCGAAAGCCTATTGCGTAACTGGAAGTCTACTGACCAATGGGAAGGCGATTCTCCTAAAAGATTACAGAGCGATAGGCGCAAAAATGACAAAAGGTATCGTGACAACAAGCCAAAAGTGACAAAAAGAATTAATGTCATTAATGACAAAATCGGAAACGAGCCAATAAATGACAGTGATAATTCGCAAACTGTCATTTATTCCGAAGTCAAAACCCTGCAAGAGCAGATAAAAGCCTATGAAATCAGAGAAAAGCTAATCCAGAAACAGATTGACGAATTAGAGGCTATGCCAACAGGCGCAATCACCCCAAATGGTGAAGATATAGCAATGATACCCGAAACCGTGCGCAGCGCAAAGGGTTTAGATAGAGATGCAGCAACCGACTTAATAGAAGTTACCAGCGTACACCGTGATAAACGGATGCTGGAGCTTTATAAGGAGCTTTCTAAAGTGCAAGCCCAGAAAACTAACGCCATATCAACAATGCACCGCATTAAGATATCCAATATCAAATACGGCATAGATGCAAATGAGGCTGTAGAAGTCGCAAAGGCTAACCAGAGAGCTGTTTTGGAGGCTTTGACGGGGGAAGTGCCAGAGCGAAAGATGACATTTGATTAGTGACGTTTTGTAATATCACCAATAGCCGCAAGAAGCCCCTATCTTTAGATATGGGGAGGAAAGCGGCTTCCTCTCTCAAATGTATTGACATTATTATTCAATAATGATATAATAATTTTGAGGTGATTTGATGATTTGCACACTCAAAATTAAATTAGTGCCAGATGAAAAACAGTTTAATTCTTTGCTTGCAACTATGAAACGATTTAACCAAGCCTGTAATCATATCAGCAAAGTTGCCTTTAACTTAGGAACGTTCTCTAAATTTAAACTTCAAAAGGCTTGCTATTATGATGTGCGTGAACAATTTGGTCTATCCGCTCAAATGGTTGTTCGTGCTATAGGCAAGGTATCTGAAAGTTATAAGGCAGATAAGAAAACTCTGCATACTTTCAAAGATACTGGGGCTATGGTGTATGACGAACGCATACTTTCTTTTAATGGCATGGAATACGCCTCACTTCTTACGCTTGATGGTAGAATCAAAGTGCCTATAGTTCTTGGCAAGTATCATCATGGCTTGCTTTATGGCAACCGTGTTCGTGGGCAAGCAGATTTAATTCTGCAAGACGGTGTTTTTTATCTCATGCTTGCTGTGGAAGTGCCAGAAGCACCGCCAGTAGATAGTAATGATTTTCTTGGCATTGACGTTGGGATTGCTAACCTTGCTACTGACAGCACAGGCGAAAACTTTTCTGGCTCTGCTGTTAATGCTGTACGCAACCGTAACGCCAAACTTAGGGCAAAATTGCAATCCAAAGGCACAAAATCCGCAAAGCGTTTGTTGAAGAAACGTTCTAAGAAAGAGCAGCGTTTTGTACGCAACACTAATCATGTAATAAGCAAACAGATTGTCAAAAAGGCTAAGGCACTCGGCGTAGGTATTGCCCTTGAAGATTTATCGGGCATTCGCCTACGTACCGAGAAAACGGTTAGAAAGTCACAGCGTAGCAGACAATCATCGTGGGCGTTCTATCAGTTAAGGCAATTCATTAGCTATAAAGCTAAAATAGCAGGTGTTCCGATTGCCTTAATTGACCCGCGCAACACTTCTCGCACTTGTGTTGTATGCGGTCATGTTGAAAAAAATAACCGTAAAACAAGGGATAATTTCTGTTGTCTTTCCTGTGGGTACGCTGCCCCAGCGGACAATGTGGCGGCTGTAAATATCAGCCGTAAAGCCATGTGTCAATTGGCTTAACGTAGGAGCTTTAGTTTCGGCTACTTACAAGCCCCTGGCTTTAGCCGTGGGGTGATTGACTTTTCCGCAAAAGTAAGACAATATCCTTTATTTTAGGTTCTCTCGCTCCTTATTCGTTAGGGGCAAACCCACGAGGGAGCTTGAATTAAGGGATTTTGTTTTTTGCTGGGATTTGAGGTGATTCCATGTCCCTAGCTCCATTCAACAAAAAAGCCCGTGAATACTACAAAAAAACACAAACCCACTGGTTAAACGTAGCGGAGGGCGGCGTTAGAGCAGGTAAAAACGTACTAAACATAATGGCATTTTGCCACGCAATAGAAAAAAACCCCGCTCGTCTTCACATGGTAATGGCTACAAGCGTAGCAAACGCAAGGCAGCTAATAGTAGACTGTGACGGTTATGGCATTATATATCACTTTGCGGGCAGGTGCCGAGAGGGGCAATGGAAAGGGCGGTCTGCCCTCTATGTAACAACAGCCTATGGCGAGGAAAAAATCATATTAATATACGGTGGCAATAACATCAGAGCCAAAAGACAATTGCAAGGCGCAACATTTGGCTGTGTTTATTGTTCCGAGGCGAACCAAATAGAACGAGAAACCCTAAAAGAGACCTTCAATCGCACAATGTCAGCCAAAAACCCTAAGCATTTCCACGACTTAAACCCCGAAGCTGAAAGTCACTGGTATTATGAAGAAATCTTGAATATCCATGCTGAAAAACAAGCCCAAAATCCCGATTATGGTTTTAATTATGGGCATTTTACCATTCACGATAATTTCAGTGTGTCCGATGAGGAGTTGTCGAGAGAGCTTGACAAGGTGCGCCCCGGTACAGTCTGGTATGACCGTTACATTCTGGGATTACGCCGCCGCGCACAAGGTCGTGTATATCCCGATTGGGACACCGACCTAAACGGCAACAAAAACATAGTGCCAACCGTTCCAAGAACCTACACCCGATATATAGCCTCATGCGATTATGGCACTCAAAACAGTTTTGTAATGCTCTTATGGGGCTACGCAACAGATAAAACATGGTATTGCATAAAAGAATACGTCCACAGCGGCAGAAAAACGCAAATACAAATGAACTCTGAAATGTATCGGCGTGAGGTCAATACCTTTCTCGATGGCTATAACGTTGAAAGAATCATAATAGACCCCTCAGCCGCCGATTTTAGAATAGCAATGAGCAACGGCGGGAAATATGCCACGAGCCTAGCGGATAACGCTGTAAGTGAGGGTATTAGAGCTGTAGCAGATGCCTTTTATTTGGGATTGGTAAAAATCAATGACTGCTGCAAGGAATTAATTGCAGGAATAGAGCGGTATGTTTGGAATGATAGGCTTGATATTAATGGCAAAGAGCAGCCCTTAAAAGAGGCTGACGACGAGGTGGACGGATTGAGATATTTCATTTTTACGATGAACGCAACAGCGCAGCATAGGCGAAAAGCTCCGTATGGTTAAATTTTAACTGAATTATCCCTTGACATAGCTTGAAAATCATGATATAATCACTACAGAGGTGATTATTATGACATTTTTAGAGCTTATGAAAAAATTCCCAACCGAAAAGAAAGTTGTTGACCATTTTTTAACTGTCCGTTATCCCGATGGGGTATGCTGTAATCATTGTGGCTCTGCCAAAGTATATCAAGAGACAAAACGCCCTAAAGTATTTGGGTGCAATAGTTGTGTTAATTGTTTCTCCCCTTTCAAAAACACAATCTTCGAGAAATCCTCAACAGACCTGCGCAAATGGATGTATGCCATACATCTTTTTCTGAATGGTAAGAAGGGAATATCAGCAATGCAGCTACAAAGAGAAATAGGTGTTACCTATAAAACAGCATGGCGTATGTTACAACAAATACGCATAGCTATGGGCAACTCCGAGCAAAAAGAATTTTTCGACACTATTGTCGAGATTGACGAAACTTATGTTGGTGGCAAGCCACGCAAGAAAAACCGCAAAGATGACGACAACGAACCGCCCACTCCAAGCAAGCGAGGCAGAGGAACAAACAAAACACCTGTGGTTGGTGTTGTCGATAGGAACAACAAGCAAGTTTACGCCAAAGTTACTTCGCCCAATAATAAGGGGCAACGCCTTACGGCAAAACAGTTGATCGAGATACTGAAAACGGTATCTAAGCAAGAGAACAACAACACCGTTATGACGGATGAGTTTAGAGGTTATGACCCGTTAGCAAGGAGCAGTTTTATTCATCTGAGAATAGACCACACAAAAGCATTTTCTGATGGGGATATTCACACCAACACGATTGAAAGTTTTTGGGCTACTCTAAAACGTGGCGTGTATGGCATTTACCATCATATTTCTGTTAAGTATATGCAGAGGTATGTTGATGAGTTTTGTTTTAGATATAACAACAAGAAGTTTGATATGTTTAGTTTGGTGTTGAAGCAGAGTATTTTGGGATAAGGAGGTGATAATGTGGAAAATTTGACACTAGAGCAAAGAATAGCAGCTCTTGAAGAGCAAGTTCAAGAGCTGCCACAAAAAATTGCTGAAAAAATCAGTATTGCAATATCAGCCTCATTTAGTGCCATCCAGATATCAGAGAACGGAACATCAATCGTCTTTGATAGTTGATAGTTTTTCGGCAAGGTTTTTAATGTAACTTACCATTTCATCTTGAGATGGTAAGTTAATGCCTTGCGATTTAGGATGTGTACCAACCGTTACATGAGCTTGCAAATATGCAATGTAAAGTTGTACAGCCATTTCTTTGTTTGACATAGTTTAACCTCCTATTATTTTGTGTATGTACAGACCATACCAAACAACAGTATAGCATAGTTAAAAAGCTATGTCAAGGGATAATTCCGAATTTTAAATTCATCATCCCCACAAGTGGGGATGATATTAAGCTCTTCCAAATAGCCTCTGACACGTTTCCACCGCACAACTTCATTGCCATTTGTGGCAACGGTGGTAAATCCTAACTTTCTAAAATCCCCTTGACTTTCCTCACCTTTTGCGGTATAATGGTATTGCCGATAAATGAGAAAACCGTTTTATTATCTACCTTCGGGGTACTCAATCCCCGACCGTATTCTCATGCGGCGGCAGGGTAGATAATAGAGCGGTTTTCTGTTTTCGAGTAATATTGTGAGGTGATACTATGAACGAATTAGCGGCAAGGGAAGAGTTTGGGTTATCAGTAAAGAATAATAAGATAGTGGCGAACAGCCGTAGAGTAGCAGAGGTTTTTGAGAAAAAGCATAGAGAAGTAATTCGGGCTATTGAGGGGTATGATAGCAATACCGAAAATAAAGAAAAGATAGGAGGAAATCCCCTCCTATCTACAGAAAGCAAAAAAATAACTAAAAACCAAGGAATTTTGCGACAAGCAAAAGAAATTGGAGAACATATTACTTTGTCCCAATGGTTTATCCCAAATGAATATTTAGATTCTATGAATCGACAACAACGTGAATATGAAATGACATTTGATGGCTTTACCTTACTTGTGATGGGCTTTTCTGGAGCAAAAGCGTTGAAGTTCAAAATTGCTTACATCAACGCTTTCAACAACATGGCGCAAGAGCTAAAAGCAAGCAAAGAATGGCGATTGAAAATGCTAAAAGGTCATACATCTGCCACTCTTCCCTATGCTTTGCAAGAGCTGGGGATTGAGCCTATAGAAACCACAAAACCAACCTCTGCCAAACCAATATGCCCCGATAAAGAGCAGCAAGGCGTAGCAGTAGCCAAGTTTGTTGCTGATGCCTTAGAACTCTCCAATACTCATACGCCTTTAAAATTGGCATTTGAATACTACCTTATCTGGTGTAGAGCTAACAAAACCCAACCACTAGGCAAAAATAGCTTTTCGAGAGAGCTTATGCGGCAAGGTATCAAAGTTAAACCGGGATATGCGAATGCAACAACCATACTAAACCACAAAATTAAACGAACTTAACCGCCATAAAAAGCGGTTTTTTAATTTTAAATTTTAAAGGAGGCGGCAAATGCAAAACCCCAAAAATCTACGCAGAGCAATCCATGACGCACTATACAACCGAAAAGACATACGCTCCCTAGCCGCCGAGTTTGGGCATGTAGAAAACCGCACTTTTGCCGATTACATGTATGCTTATAAGCTCACAGGCATTGCAAAGCGTGTAATTGATGCAATAGTAGATTACACATGGCGAAGTATGCCCGAAATCTTCGAGCCTGATATCCCGCAAGAGGAATCCAAAATAAATCAAGCCTTTAAAGCCTTGGATAAACAGCACAATCTTTTTTCTTTGTTCGAGCGTGTGGACACCCTAGCCTGTATAGGGCATTACGCCGTCATTGTGATAGGCACAAACTCGCCATATGATAAACCCCTAGAGAGTGGCGCAAGCATCAAAAATATACGATTAATTCACGCATACAGCGAGGAACAGGCGCAGATACTAACCTCCGATACCAACCGCAAAAGTAAACGCTATGGATTGCCTGAAACATACAGAATAAACGCCAATACAGGCAACACATCAGAGCATTACACCGTTCACCATTCAAAAGTTATCCACATTGCCCTAGATTGCGTGGATAATACAGTTTTCGGCAGACCTAAGCTCCAAGCAGCATATAACTATATCCATGATTTTTACAAGATGATGGGCAGTACAGCCGAAATGTACGCAATGGGGACAAAAACCAAAATCGCCGCCCTGCTTGATGAGCAGCTATCTCTCTATCTGGGTGAACAGGGCAAGCAGGAAATAAAAGATGACTTAGAGGCTTTTTCACGAAGTGACCAGAATTTCCTTGTTGCCAGCGGTACACAGTTCCAAGCTCTGCCAACGCATACCCCAAACCCCACTCAAACCGCCGATATGCTATTACAGCTTATCGGGGCAAGCGTAAAACCCGCTATACCAACCAGAATATTGTTAGGCAGCGAACAGGGGCAATTGGCTAGTACCGTTGATAAAGATATGTGGTTAAGCTCTATTAGGGGGCGACAGATAGAGGATGCCGAAAAGCTAATTATCTGCCCATTAATTGACAGGCTGATGCAGTATGGATATATCCCCAAAGCCAAGTACGATTTGCAATGGTCTCCGCTCATAGAGCCGCAGGAAGATGATAAAGTACAAAATGCCTTGCGCAAGATTCAAGCATTTAGGCAATATGTCGGACAAGGCGGTGATATTACAGAGGTGTACCCACTGGAGGAGTTCCGTAAGGATATGGGTATGAACGAGGAAGTGCCTGAGACAAATTACAGCGGTGTTGGTGATTATGCGGGAGCTTATGCGGGATTGCCAAATTATCCACAGGAGATAAGGATGAATAGTGAGAAGAAAAAAATTCGGGGAATTTGGCGGCGGTGGAGGAATCGGGTTTGACATTTTTCACCTCTTGCGGTATAGGAAGTCTCTACATGCTTTGGCGAGCAGGCGCATTTTAGAGCGGTTTTTGTGATTTTGAGTACATTATGCTGGAGGAAATAAAATGAACGAATTAATCAAAATGTCAAACGGCAGCGGCATGATTAGCAGTCTGGAACTGGTCAAAGTGATAAACATGTTTCGGGCAGAGATTGAGGGTAAATCGGAACTTCGACATGATACTCTTTTGAATATCATCCGTGACGAGTTTGAGGAAGAAATAGGTATCCGAGAATTATTGGAGACCTATTACAAACACCCACAAAATGGGCAAATGTATCCAATGTTTGAGCTAACTTTACCACAATCAAGACAAGTGCTGGTTAGAGAAAGTAAGTTGGTTAGAAAGGCTGTACTTGCTTATATTAATAAACTGGAAGAGGAGCTAAAAGCTAAAATCCAACTCCCCCAAACCTACATAGAAGCTCTCGAAGCTCTAGTTGCCTCCGAAAAAGAAAAAGAACGCCTTGCTATGCAAAATCAAGAAATGAAACCAAAAGCAGAATACTTTGACCAACTCGTAGATACTAACCTCTTAACCAATTTCAGAGATACTGCCAAAGAACTCCAAATCGGGCAGAAATATTTTATTGATTGGCTGACCCAAAACAAATACATCTATCGAGATGAAAAAGGCAGTATAAAGCCCTATATGCCCCATGTCAACAAAGGCGTATTCAAGTTAAAAGAATGGACGAGAGATGAGAAATCGGGTGTCCAAACATTGATAACTCCCAGAGGACGGGAAACATTCCGATTGCTGCTATCGCAAATTGCATTAGTAATATAAAAAAGCCATAAAACTAAAACCGCCATAAAAGGCGGTTTTTTTATATCAAAAAAGGTGGTGATAAATTGCAACTAAATTTTAAAGGAGTAGTCAACAACGAAAAGCTAAAAACATGGAAAGCCACAGTAGACGGTATCGACTACATTTGCGCTAACGCTATTATGGTTGGTGAGGCGGTTTTGAATGGAGAAATGTTGCCGTCTGACGAAATCAAAAAAAGTACGGACGGCTGGAACGGTATACTGCTAACTGTCCATCATCCTGTAGACGAACAAGGTAATCCAGTATGCGCCAACAGCCCTGAAATGATTGAAAAATATGGGGCAGGGCGCATTTTTAATGTTCGGTACGAAGAGGATAAGAAACGATTGCGCTGTCATATCTACTTTGATATATCCAAAAAGGATAAAAGCCCCGACCACAAGGCGGCGTATAATGCAATCGTCAAGGGCGAACCGCCTCTTGAAGTAAGCACAGGATATTTCAACATTGACGGTGTTCCGATTCATGGAAGTTATCAAGGCGAAGAATATCAAGGTATACAATCCTACATTTTGCCAAATCATTTTGCACTTCTACCGGGCGACATAGGAGCATTTTCATGGGAGGATGGCGGCGGCGTGCGCAACAACTCCCGCCAAAAACCCCCAAAACTCCAAACCGAAGATGGCAGCACTGTTCCCATATCAAAGTATATGTGGACAAGAATAGTAAAGTTATTCCCAAGTTTGGGCAAAGCCCGCAAGTCAAAACCAAAAAACAACGCTCAAACCGACATTCAAGAGGTGCTAAACTCACTCTTGAAAGAGAAATACCCTGATTTTAACTGGATAGATGCTCAAATGCACGATGAAGAGTCGGGAGTTACTTTTGTTGTCTACCGCAAAAGAGAATTTGATTCAGAGGGTAAAGAAATTTACCCTGTAACGCCCAAACTATACCGCCATGACTACGTTATTGACGAAGAAACAGGCAAAATTAGGCTAATGGGACAAGAAAAACGGGTTAAGAGGGAGACTTCTTTTGTTGCGGCAAAACGTAAATCGCGCCAAAATGCACGGCAGACCCAAATAATGACGTTTGACTTATTACTGTCCCAAATCAAACAAACTCACCCCGATGTCAAAGCTATCAACGAAATTTATACTGATAGCGAAACGTCAGAAGATTTTGCGGTTTTTGAAAAGGACAAAATGCTGTATAAAGTGCCATACATCATTGATCGCAAAAGAGGAACTGTGAAATTAGGCAACACTGCAACGCAAGTAGAAATGGGGCGGCAGTATATTGATAAGCAGCCCCCGCAGCAAGAAAAACCAGCACCATCAAAACCAAAAAAGGAGGGCAAACAAATGCCACTATTTAAGAAAAAAGCACCACCAGCAGCAAACAAAACGCTTGATATGCGCAGAGCTGCAAAAAATAAGCGTGTTGTTTCAAACGAAGAGGGCGAATACAACGAAGATTACGCTGAATTGTATGAGTATCTGGAGCAGTACGACCCCGATAGCATAGTAGAATATCTACATGCTTATGATGCCTTAGAGCTTGACACAATTGAAATCGCTGAAAAAGTAGATTACGATGTTGAAACTTCTACAACAGAAGAAGAAGCGGTGGCGTATCTTGCCGAGGTTATCGAAAAATGCTATGAGCAAATCGAAACCTTACAAGAAATTGCCGAATACTGCAAGCAAAAAGCTGTTGAAATGGGTTATGACACCAGCGCATATGACGAAGAAGAATATGCGCAAAACATGGACACAGAGGACTTGACAGACCCGTCTTATGAGTTTGAAGATGAGGATGAGCTTGTCAAGAAATTAGGCACAAACAAGCGCAAATCTTCACGCCGCAAGCCTAAAAGAAACAGCCGTCAGCCTTTACAAAAAAAAATGTCCACAGAACAGTATGTGAACGCTATCCCCGACCCCGAATTGCGGGAAAAAATCCGTACTTACAACAAAAAAGAGGCGGCCTATAAGAAAAGTCTTATCGCAACAATCGTAACTAACAGTGTATCAAAAGCTAATTGGAAAGAGGAGCATCTTGTCAACATGAACCTTGACCAATTAGAAAACATTGTCGCAAGCATCGGTGCGGAAACTCCGCCTGATTATGGTATCAGAGGTATGCAAACGGCTCTGAAAAATAATAGCGATGACGGCGTGGAGCTTCAAGTAGATGCTTTTGCAAAACGTGTTAAGGAGGTTAAATAATGCCAAGAATATCAAACAATACCGCAAATACGTCATATAATGTTATTAATGTACTGCCCGGACATGAGCGCACTATTGAGCGTGACGTTATATTACACGGCGCACCTGCTGATGGACTAACCCCCGGCAGCGTAGTAGTGCCATTTACAGGCTCAAGCCCATCAACAAGTAGTTTTCAAGGCGCAACAAGCCGAGTAGAAGCCCCCACAGGAGCAACAAGATTACCTATTGCGGTGCTGAATATCTCACCAATCAACGGTTATAAACTAAATGAAACCTATAAAGATGGCGACCAAGTTCCTGCTATTTACCCCGCAAGAGGGGCAAGCGTGAATGTAAGAGTGGTAAGCAATGCCGCAATCAGTGAAGGACAGCTTTTGACCACTGCAACTAATGGCAGTGGTTTTGTCATTGTCGGAAACGACACAAACGCAGTCGGCATAGCGAGGGAAGATGCAACAACCGCAGACCCTAGCAAGCCGACATTTATTCTTATGGAGGTGCTTTAATGAGTAATTTTGCAGTAAATATAGTCAACCCCACCACATTAAGAGGCAGCAGCGGACGTAAGCTCCGCAATGCCAGACGTGACCCGCGCACTAAAATTATGGATTTGCGCTCTTTGAGAACCCCAGCGCAAGTTATAAATGGGCAAATTGTCAATAATGCCCTTCTATCAGCCGAGGAATGGATTGACGTTGATAGACGTATAATCCCGCTTGCTCAATATGAAATGCCTGCTGTAATGGACTTAGTAGATGCTGGGCTTGTACATAGATTGGCGGGTATAGGCTCGACAATCAGCCGTTGGTCTACAGCAGGAGATATGTCACCCGCCAACGTATCTATGGACGTAACAGGACAGGGCAACAGAGATTTGGTAAATTTTGAACTGGACGAAGTGCCAATCCCTGTTATTTTTAAAGATGTCGAAATGTCCATGAGAATGTTGGATGCAACACGCAATGAAGGTACAGACATAGACCTTGCAAACTGGGACGAGGCAGCCCGCCAAGTGGCTATTGCTTGCGAAAAAATGCTTTTGCATGGCTATGACGGTAAGTTTTTGGGTAAAGCAGTTCATGGCTACACCAACCACCCCAACAGAATGACTGTTGACCATACAACCATACCTTTTAATCTTGCCCCCCACCTAAGCGGCGGCACTAATGCCGAATTTTTGATATTGGAAACACTAAGGCGTGCAAGAGAAAGTCATTTTAGAGGGCCTTTTAATCTCTATATCCCCGCTGGTTATGACGTGGAGCTATTCCGCAGATTCCAAGACGGCACTATCGCCACTCTCAACGACTGGATGCAATCCGTGACCAGAATAAACGCCATTAAAGAAAATGATTTGCTTGATGATGGCAATATGATATTAGTCCAAATGCAATCAAACACCGTGGATTGGGCGGAAGGATTCCCTCTTGCTCCTATTGAATGGGAGGCAAGCGGCGGCATGGTGGAAATTGCAAGAATAATTACAGCGGGCGCACCGAGATTAAAGCGCAGACAGGATGGTGAGATGGGCGTAGTCCACTTATCCTTTCAGGGGCAGTAGTCAAAGCCCATTTAATTATTCATTGCAAAAATTTGACAATCCTGTAATGCGTTTTGCAGATAAAGCGGTTTTCGCTGCTTATGATACTCCAAGGCGGGTTACAGAGTTTATTAAGGCAGGTGGTTTAATGCAATATTCAGTAGTTGGAAGTCATTCAAGACTTGAAAAAGGGCGTACTGTGAAATATAAAAGCGGCGATATTTTAACCGTGACAAATAGGGAATTGCAACTCTTCCCCGGTAAATTTATTCCACGCCCTGATTTAGATTTTGAAGATGATGGAGGGGATGAGCATGTTACCTCTCATACAGAGCAAGAGACACAAGAAAATGAGCCTGCACAGAAAAAGCGTGGAGGTAGAACGAGCCTATCTACAGAGGTTGTACAGCCCATTGGAGAAGATACAGAATGAATACGGTAAATCTTTAAGGCGTATATGCCGCCAGATGCATCAGATTATGATGGCGGCATATCATGATAAGATTGTACCGCTTATTCGTGAGTATGATACCCGCAAAAAGAAATTAGCAATAAATTCCAGTCGTGAAATGCGCCGCCTACTCGAACGCTATACTAGCATGATTGAAGTTGAAATTGAAACTGCAATGCTGGCTATTGAAGAACTATGGCAGCCAATAGTCATAGCTGATGTGGTTAGGCAGTTTACCGAGACAATGAGCGAGATTCAGCGGCGCATTTTACTGACTGAAATTTTGGAGCAAACAGGAGTTTTGCCTGATTTGTATAATCTCAATGAGGGTGTAGAGCAGATTGTTTATGAGTATGAGAAAAATAATCTTGATTTTCTGCCTGAAACTATTGCACCTGAATATGGCAGTCGTGTGAGAGATAGAATTATGGATGCTGTGAGGGTTGGGGCTGGTCTTATCGCAATAGGGGCTTTGGTTAATGAGTGCTATCAAATAGCACAAAGACGAGCTGAAAACATTGCTGTTGACCAAACTTATGAGATGTATCAGGTTTTGTGTGAGGTTCGACAGACCAATTTAGGGATTGATTCGTTTGTCTGGCTAACCATGGAAGATAACGCCGTCCGTCCAAGCCACGCACGATTGCATGGTAGAGTTTTCAGCTGGGCAGAAGGCGCAAAAGGAGCAGGTAAAGATGGGCAGGATATATGGCCTGGTGGACATGCGCCTGATGAGGGCGATTGGGGATGCAGATGTATAAATATGCCCTATATCGAAGATTAGGAGGGATATTATGCCAATACCAGACCCATTATGCCCCCTATTACCGACATTTAGGCGTATAGCAAGGGAATTTGAGGATATTGCTGATACCGAAATATGCGAATGGATTACAGAAACACACCTTTATGTCAGTCGTTCAACTTTTCGGCAGCTATATGACCAAGCCGTAGTGTATTTAACCGCTCATAGGCTGAAATTAATACAGATGGCAGAAGAAGAGGCGGCGGGTAGTCAGCAAGTATCAAGTATCAGCGAGGGCGGGGCAAGCCGCAGCTTTGTAAGCGATACAGTAAACCCCGCTACGGATTATGCAAGTTTGAAATTAACCAAATATGGACAGCATTTTTTATCCATGCGCCAAGCGTGGGTTAGATAATTGGAGGATAATTATGGAAATGAAAGTTAAGATTGACACAAAAGAGCTTGATATTGCGATTGAGAAAGCTGAACGGCTTAATGAACTTTTATCTGATGCGCAAAATCTCATTTATGAGATGGCGGGAGTTGAAGATGCTGCATGTGAGAAGTGTTCCTGTGCTGTTGGTGAGAATTTGCCTGCTGATTTACTTGATGCTGATACCATTAACGAATTTTTCAAAGCTCTTACAGGGCATAGTTTCAAAACATTTAAAAAGGAGTGATAAAATGGCAAGAATACCAATAAGCCAAACCTTACCCGGCACAATATTTGATATCCGCTCCGAAATACGCCCTTTTGCGCCTCCGAGTGATAGAGGCATAGTTATAGACATGATGCCTCTAACATGGTTCAACGAGGGTGAAATTGTGGATATCCACAGCCGAGAATGGCAAAGTGCTTTTGCTATAACCAAATTAGGAGTATCGGCAGCAATGACAGCCCCAGATGATGAACGAGCCAAAGCAACACAGCGCAGTCTTTTAATGATCATGGCAAGCGGGAACTTGGCAGGACAATCATATGGTGCAAGCATGGGTTTGATATTTCCTCAAAATACAGGCGGCGATAAAGCTGAAGCTGTGCAGGGAGATATCACATGGAGAGCCAAGAAAAGCGGCACGGCAGGAAATTATATTCATGTGAATGTAGTTAAACAAGACGAATCACACACAATAACCACATTTTTCAAGGGGCAGAGGATGTATGTGCAGCGCATTAATGACATAGCGCATTTACCTACCCTAATGCGTGAAAATATGCTGATTGATGCTGTATATGACGAAACCAACCCAGATGTTGAATTTACAACAGGCGAAGTTAATTTACAAGGCGGCGATAATGGCACTATACCAGCCTATAATACCCGCTTGCAAGCCTTTTTAGACAAGGCAAGCACAAAACGCTGGCACGCTATAGGGCTTGCTATGACACCTCAAGACAACGGCTTTTCAGCCGCAAGAGTGGCTTTTCGTTCATGGTTGCGTCAGCTCAATGAAGATTTGCAAGAAGAACGTCATGGAATTGTGGCGGGTGAGTTTGAAAACCCTGATACAGGCATGGATAGTGACCAGTTAGACGTTGTTTTTCAAGAGTTGGAAATAAATAATGACTATTGGCTTGAAATGGATGACGTTGTAAGGCTCTTTGCGGGGCGTTCAGCGGGGGCAGCGGCAAATCATAGTCAAACCAATGACGTAATTAATCAAGTTACAGGTGTGCGCCCTGATTTGAACATGAGACAGAGACAAGATGCAGATGACCGCAGCCTGTTTACTATCATAGAAAATTGGGATGGGCGTTACAAAGTTCTTCGTGATGTTAATTCATTCGTGAGTTTTGTACCGGAAAAAAATATCCAATGGCGGGATAATCGCACAAAGCGCACCTTGCATGACCTTATGACACGCTGGCATATTATTTTTGATACGCAGCATAAAGGGCGCACACCAAATAATGACCGCGGGCGAAATCTTATCAAGGGTGATATGGATAATCTGATTACGATTATGGAATCAGAGGAAAAATTTAGCGGGCATGATGTATCTCATATCAGCGTAGAGCCAAACGCAAACAGCCCTACAGCGGTTGATATGGAGATTATTCCGCTCAATGTGGTTAATGCCATTGATACAATATTTGCGAAAATTCGCATAAATTGGGCATAAGGGGGGATAAAAATGGCAATCAAAAAATTAAATCCGTTCCACCGCACTATACGCAATACTTTTGTGAGGCAGTCTGAATTTATCGCAGAGTATACTCGTGAGGGCAGACCAGCACGCATTGTCGGTGAAATGACTAATATAACCATAACACCGCAATATCAAAATGTATCTGTAACTGTTGCAGGAGCGGGGGTTTTAGAACGTTCTACTCTTACGCATTATCGTTTAGAATTTACCTATCTTTTAGGCACAGACGGCGGCAGCTGGGAGCAGATAGAGGAGGATATGCATAACGGCATATATAACGAAATCGCTATGACTATAACAACCAGAGACGAGCAGACAACACGGCTCAATGGTCAGCGTATGGTTAGATACAACGGCTGGGAAATGCTGGAGCATACTGGATATGAAAACTCCAGTTCTGATTCCACTTCGCCAAGAACAGGGAGCGTTGTAATGACTGCCCCGCCTGGTGCTAAAGTGCTACTCGAACAATTTAGAACCGTGCAAGGAGTGAGCCAATAATGACACTAAAACAAAACCCATTGCTTGACCTTTACAACGAAGGCAAGCAATTTGAGCAAACCACAAAACAAGTTGAAATTGAAATCCGAAGCAAGCAAATATCATTTACCATCCGACCGCAAAATTATGATGACATGTCAAGGCTTGCCGTTGCCAGAGCCAGAATAAGCAATGCTATGAGAGATAATGATGGGCTGGATGCCGAGGGCTTGCATGGCGAAATCATGCTTGATATGGTGATAAGATGCACCTTGGAATTTTCTGATTTGCTTGACGATGAAATACAAGAATCGGGTGCAGAATCAAAGGTTGATTTTGTTAAAACCGCTTTAGGGGCGTATGGAGTAACCCAACTGTATAACCATATCCAGCAGTTTACTGATTCCGCAACAGAAAAACAAGAAGATGAAGTATTTGAAATCGGCGAAGAGATAAAAAACTAACATATGGCGTGAGAGATGATGGCGAGCCTGTTAATGCAATGATGATGTGTATGGAAAAAATCGCCGAAAAGTACGGGGTTCTGCCTTGGGACTTCGTAAAGCTCACGCCATATAAGCAAGGCGTTTTAGTTGGATGGGTTTTGCCATCCGTGCAGTATGATTTAGAGCGATATTGGAAAGAAAAACATGAGAAAGAGGGCGGTTAGATGGCTGAAATCCGTAATAAAATAATCTTAGAAGATGAAATGTCTGCCGCCCTTTTGGCTATTCAACAGAATATTAAGGATACAATAAATATATTTGAGGGTATATCCACCGCCGCCGAGGATGCGGCTGAATCTATTGAAATTTTAGGTTTATATGCTGGAGATATGCAATCGGCTTTTGAAAATATCAGCGAAACAATAGAGGAAACCAACGAGGCAACGCAAGAACACAATGAAGTGATTGAAATAATGCAAGAGGCAATGGGAGAAACGACTGAACTCATAGCCGAGATGGCGGAGGCTATTGAAGAAAAGACTGAAAAAGTTGAAGAGTTCAACAAAGAAGTTAAAAAGATAGACAGGACAGCCCAAAATGCCGCCCGCGGTGTTCAGCAATTGACTAAAGTGTTCGGTGGCTCTGTTGCCGAATTAGGGAAAATTCCAAACCATGCACGTCAATCAGTGCAAGCGGTAACGCAATTACGAAACGCTATGAACGCTTCTGTACCTGTTGCAACAAAATTAACAATGGCGTTGGGACCGATTGCCTTAATCGCAACCGCTATAATGGGTGTTGTTTCAGCTTTGCAGGTGTTTTCTCGTGAAACTGATAGCGTAGTTGTGCCTAGTGCTGATGATTTATTAAGCCGTTCTGAAAGATTATCAAATGAAAGCGAACGATTAGAGCGCAGTTTGATTGAGAATATACGCCTTATGGAGCGTATGAATGAGCTTGGGGCGAGTGAATCGCTCATTAGTCGTTTTGAAAGAGAAAATCAACTGCTTGGAAGTCAAATACAAGCATTGGATAGATTATCCTTCGAGAAGGAAACTAGGGGGATTGAGCAGCTACAACATGAGGCTTTTAGAGCTTTAACTCAGACTGAAAGAGCACAAACAACATTTATGGAACGACTTAGAGCCTCTCTTAGCGGCAATCTTAGTGAAGTAGTATTCCAATCAACCGAAAACATGATTGATGCAACCGAAAGAATGTTGTCATCGCTTGAGGAAGGCATTCATTTTTCATCATTTGATGAAAGAAGTTTATTTTTTGATAATATTGAGGCTATGAGAATACATGCAAATGAGTTGCGTGATTCAACTATTCCTAGTCACATGGAAACAGTTGCGACTTTAGATGAAATGATAGAAAGATTTGGTGAACTTGATGAGGCCATTTTGTTCACAGCTATACAAAGAGAAAGATTAGCCGCCATTAACAATGATTATCACGATGAAGAAACGGAAAGAATGAACGCAAGAGATGCCCGACAAAATGCTATCGAAAGAGCGCAGGAGCAAATGAACCGTAATATCTTACGCTCATACCGAGACATATATTCAGCCGCCGAAAGCCTAAGAGATGCACACTACAACCTAAGCAATGCCATTGAGGCAATGAACACCGAATATGGCGTTACTCTTGACCAGTTCACTTCTATAATGAACATGTCACCTCAATATTTGCAATTTCTTTTCGATGAATATGGCGAACTACGCAATGTTGAGGATGCAGTTTTTGACGTGACACAGGCACAAATAAACCTTATGGGGGTTAGGCAAGCAAATGCCTTGTTAGATATGGTTGCTGTATGGGATGCTGAAACAGGTGCTTTAAAACATTTTATTGGCACAACAGATTTAGCTACAGAAAGCGTATGGGATTTGGTAGAGGCACGCATGGCGGCATTGAAAATGCACGAAGATGTATCGGAAGAGGCATATGCGGGGATAAGGCGGCAGATTGACCAGCTAAGAAATCTAACATTTTCAGCCGCAGAAAGAGCAGCAAGCCCATACGGAACTGTCAGAACCGCACAAGGTAACGCTTTACTTGTATCAGACCCTGCAAACCAAGAAATACGAGGGGAAATAATGCGCCTCAAAGAAGATGTTGCAGGTTATGTCTATTTTGGAGCAGGGGGCAGTTATACAAGCACCCCGATTGTTGTAAATGTGGGAGGCATAAATGAACAGGTATATGCAAATCAACTATCAGACGTAGAGCGGGAGCGGATAGCACAGAGAGCGGGAGAATATGCCGCCCCATATGTTGCCGAGGGATTACAGCGCGCATTGAATCATGATTTACGCAATGGAGGTAATCGGAATTACAGGGGGGCGATGGGTTGATTAGAGGATTAAGAGACGATTTAGCTTTGCCAATCCAAACAGTGCGCCGCCCATCACGTGCGCCTGCTTATATTCGTGTTGTCGATGCTATATCTTTTGATGATGAAAGCCGCATAAATGGCGAAGTTGACGGAGTATCTGCCGTTCGTAATGCTATTTGGCATATTGTAAATACAGAGCGTTATTCATGGATTGGGTGCTTGTCTAATGAGGGCATTGAGCTTGAACAGTTTATCGGTAAGTCTTTTGGATATTTTCAGACTAAGGTTGAGAGCGTATTTCAAGATGCTTTACTACAAGATAACCGCATATTGCGAGTTATCCTAGTGCGAACATGGCAGCCTCAATTCGGCATGGCAGCGGTTGAATTTGAAGTGCAGAGTATTTATGGCACTTTTGCGGAGGAATTTGAGATACCATTGGCGCAAAATAGAGCGCAAATAAATTTTTAAAAATATTTTAAAAAACCTCTTGACAAATGTGCGCATGTGCGCTATACTGTTTTTGGGAGGTGAGCAGCGTGTCTAAACGTTATTTGAGTATTAGGGTGAGCGAGGAAACTTTTAAACAAATCAAAATGCAAACAGTTCTTGAGGGTAAGTCGCTAAAGGACTATTTACTTGAGATTATATTAAAAGACCTCGAAAAAAAAAGAAATGCTCATGTAATGGGAGTTCATGAGCATTTCCAAGAATCAAACTTAGGAGATTGATTACATTATATCATCATAAGTTTGATTTGTCAACACAAAAAATAAACTTTGGAGATGATTTTCATGAAGATTTTTACAAATGTAGCTCGTATGTTTGTTGTCATTGCGATATTTGCTCTATCTGTGATAGCGACCGGATGCGCAAGAAACCTTGAGCCAGTATCAGAAGTAGCTCGTACTTTCCACGAGCGTTTCGGATACTCTGTTGTAGCTGCTAATGAAATATCAAATGCTCTTGATGAGGTTGGCATTGGATTCATAACCAATGTGCGATTTGTGGTTGAGCATCATATATTAGCAGATACGTTTAGGGTTTATACCGTATCAACTCTGTCAAGTAGAGAATTTACTGTTTTTACTAAAAATGGCTCACTTGATATAGTTACGATGGAGGTTCATGCGGTAAGTTGGGATAATCAAAATCGTTATACTATTGAAATGTTCACGAGAGATCTTGTTTCACGCGGAGAAATAGTGGGTAATGTGAGAGATTACAGCACTTTTTTCATATATGTGAACATGATGCTTGATGTGCTCGATGAACAGCTGCCTATTTTGACAGGAGTTGAGCTTAGTCCTGATTATAATATGATGCTCGATACTATTTTTGGCTATCGAGATGCTGATGAATACGGCATAGTTGGAACTATTCGAGCATTTGATAGGGCAGAATTTGAGCGTATGTTGGAGCTTGCTACAACTTCAGCGGCCATAGCAAGAGTTAGAACAATGCTAGAAAACAGAGAATTTACTGATAACATTGATTTTCATGCACGTTTTATTTTCCAAGATGATGATGATGCATTGCTTGGACGTGCAATGACTATGATTTCTCTTGTGCTAGATGGCGTTGAAATGATTAATCAATAATACCAACACCCTAACCCCAACTAATTAAAAGACACATTGCAATCCTTCTACTAGCCGCCTGTGAAGGCGGCTTTTTATTGCAAAGAAAGCGGTGAACAAATGCGGCATGAGCTAGAGCTATTCAAAAATGATATTCTCGAACAGATAAAAATACATGACGGCGATAGACAATTTAACGACCTTTTAACAACTCTATTATCCGATTTAAGCGATTTAAGCGACACCCGCACAGATGCCCGTCAGATTGTTTATAGAATGTTTGAGCGTCTAAACACCAACGAGGACGGTACGCCGCTTGAAAATCCTTTTGACAGTCGCTGGACTTCGCCAGATTTTCAGCGATATATGCCTATCAGCATTGCTATTAATGATTTAACTATATTGATTCGGATTATGCGGCAACAGGTATTTGTTTATACTGCAACGGGGAATAATCTTGATGACTTGGGGCGAGATTATGATTTTCATAGATTTGGCGAAACGCAAGCCATAAGACAAGGCTTTACTTTAGACAATATGGGGCAAATGGCAGACTTTCCACTTGGCAGCCGCTTTATCACACGTGACACAACAGAGCCTATTGTATTTTTCATAAACCAAACTAAAGACGGACATGTATTATTTCAATGTGAGAGCTATGGAGATATAGGTAATACCTATTTCGGCGACTTATCCCCTGCCAGTCCTATCGGTGGTATCGGCAGGGCTGTTATAACTGATACTATTGCGTACAAACCGGGGCAAAATCGAGAAACAGACGAGGCATACCGCCGCCGTTTTTTGCGCTTTTTGCGCCGTAGGGCTTTTGGCGGTAATGTGGCACAATATATAGCTGAAACGCAAGCTATTGATGGAGTTGGTGAAGTTGCGGTATTTCCTGTTTGGCGGGGTGAAGGAACTGTTAAAATATTCATTGCCGATACAAGCAATCTCCCTGTATCAGCTTCTTTTGCGGCTCATGTGCAAGAATCTTTAGACCCCGCAAATCAAAGCGGGGCAGGGGCAAGCGGTAAAGCTAACGGTATGGCAAATGGGAATACAGGGATAGGTATTGCGCCTATAGGGCATAGAGTTACTGTAGATACGCCTACAGAATTACCAATAGACTTATTTTTCCGCATAGTTCTAACATCTGACTTGCAGCTAGGGCAAATCGAAACACGCTTGCAGGAAATAGTAGAGGAATATTTTAGAGAAACACGCCAAAGTGTTTTTGATGAATGGGAACGCACTTATTATGTAAATGAGGGCATTTCTAATACATATGTGGACATTCTTGAAAAATTTGAACAATTGGCAGCAGAGCATAATGATAGTAGAATTATGGATTTATCTCGCTATTTCCCTGCTGAGGCGGTAATTCAAACACATACTTTCTGGACTTTGGTAAGCGGTACAACTATAGGAGCAAGATTTCAAGATGCCCGCTTATTGGTTGATTTAGATTTTGAAAATATCCTTGTGAATAATGAGCGTGGGCGTATAAGAATAGAGCAAAATCAAGAAATGCTTTATCTGCCTGTTTTGGGTGATTTACATTTTGAGGTTGTGCCATATATATACCTACAATAGCCCCCATGCCGCCGACAGGGATTATTCAAAAGACTTTTACAATTGGCTATGATAGACCAATTAAGCAGTTGGTTACGATTGAGGAGGATTGAAATGCCTAATATTTACGATATTTACGATGCTCCAAGAGAGAGTATAATTACAGAAATAACTATGAACTTAACCGCCACAACCACAACTATAACTGTTGTCAATGCTAATATCATGTGGCCTGCCCCTAATGTAGCGACACTATATAGCGATGATGGCGAACATTCAGAGACTATCTATTATGGTGGTAAAACAGCAACTACATTGACAGGCGTGATACGTAATTTTGAAAACAGAACCTCAGCGCAATCTTGGGCAGCGGGTACAAATATAATCAATGGTTTTTCGTCTTATTTTCAAGATAGAACTAGGAAAAACATTATGATTTTGAAAAATGCCATTGAAGATTTGGAGGATGCGATTAACAATCTCGATTTGGGAGGTACGCCGCCTGATTTAACGGCAATCGAAAATGATATATCTGATATAAAAGCCTTAATTAATGATATGGAGGCAGATATAACGCTCTTGCAAGCTCTTCCAGCCGCATTAGATGCTCTTGTTTTGCGTGTGGAGGCTTTAGAATTAGGTGGAGGCGGCGATGTCAATCTTGCGCCTATTTTGGCTGATATAGCAGCTTTAAAAACGGCTGTTGCGAATTTGCAAGATGATACGATGAGACTTGTGCTAACCGCTGATAAAGATAATATTGCAATATTTGATGAAGACGGGCAAGTTGTGGATAGTGGAAAGTCTATTGATGACATTCCAAAAGTCGGCACAGATATATTCGGCTTCCCACCAATTTATGAAGGTGATGAGCCTGACCTTGATAATAAAGCCCCAAGTTTTTCCCATATGTCAAGACATTATGAGGATTTGGCTTTATACCCACATACGGTTGACGAGCATGGTGGGATTAGTGTTGATTATGATGGGTATACAAAGGTAGATAGGTATTCGGATTTCAAAACGCCGGGTAAAATACTGGTTCGCTTTGATTCTACCCCCGCAGATGAGCCTGTGGGATTTCCGGCTGCCGCCGACCCACACAGTTTACGCCGTTCTTTAAAAATAGAACATTTTGACCATGTTTTTAATGGCTTTGAGCCTATGGTTATACAGACGCTTGTAATATTCAATCCATTTTCATTTTTCACCCCATTTACATACATTAACATTATGTACGATTGGGAGCAATGGACTGGTTGGATACGCACAGATAAATGGTCTGTATGGGATGATATAAACAGAGATGTAATGCGTACAGACTTATATCGTATAACCGAAAAAAAATACGGCGCAGATACACATGATTTTGAAGTGGGTACAGATATTGTAACACAAGGGCAGATGCTAATAAATCCGCCGCCGTCTTACACACCTGAATCAAAGGCGACATTTAATACGGCGTATTATGACGATAAAAAAGAAAATGGCTGGCAAATGGCAGTAGTACAAAAGCCTAATCATTATGAATTAAGCGATGACCCTGCCCCTGCTGGATATACAAAGTTGAAAGATAAAGCGATCGGCACAAAGGTATACTATAAAGGCAGAACTTATACTATAGCAAATCAAGGCTTTCCAAACGCTGATTATAGGGGCAATCCTGACATTACATTTTTTATTTGTGACCCATTGCCGCCTTTAAGAAGTCCAGTAAACTCATTTAATGAACCGTGGTGGACATGGCCTAATAGCCAATTACACAAAGAATTAAACACAAGTACAATTATGACTATTCCCCGTGGGTTGCGTTCGCTAATTGAGGAAATACGTATACCTGTATTGGAAAGCCGAGACCCTGTTTATGGTACAGTTGGTAAAGGTGATGACGGGCTTTTAACAAGACTATTTATCCCATCTTTGGCAGAATTAAATGTGCCGGAAGATGTGTCTGGTGGAACACCTCCGTTAGAGGGTGCGGCATTTGATTTGTTCACCGACCAAGCAAGCCGCATCATGCGTAATGAAAGCAATGTAGCTTCAACATATTGGACACGTTCGCCATTTAACGATGAAATAGCTGGTGGGTCTCCAAACCATTTTTATATTATTCAACCGACAGGTTGGGCAATGATTTTGCACAGTCAATTAGGCAATTCCGCTTATGTGCCTTATTGCTTTGCTTTGTCAAATAATGTATTGATATATGATAATACAGACGAATTAATTTCGCCTTATCCTGATGATGCTATTACTTTTGAATATCGTGGGAAAATGAAAGGTGTTTGGAGCGAATGGCAGAGCATTGGCAGTAATGGCAACGGTGGAGTATCTGCGGTATATACTGATGACGTGAGTACAACAGGAGCAGGCACACAAACTAATCCGATAAGAGCAATAACCCCTGTGTTTACTTCTAAACCCGATGATGCAGATTTGCCAACATTCGGCATTTATGAGGGCATGAGTTTTGCAGTGCTTACAACAGGCACAGGCGGCGGTTTGCCACTACCTACAGGCGGTGTACAGCAATATACCTATGTTTACAGAATGGACGAAGTAAAAATACATCCTGAAAGTGATGACCATTGGTTTAATCTTATTACGGTTGATGCACCTTGGGCTTTGCCGATAATAGCCGCAAATGAAGCGGCTGGACGGCCTAGATATGCAGGGATAAAAATATCAATGCAGCTTCCCGGAACTATTAACCCAGATTGGCAAAATAAATTAGGACTTAATATTGATATTAACGAGCCGCTATCCGATATGTTTTTTGATGTGTTTACAGATGTGTTTTCAAAACTTGGCGGCTATGAAGCGTCATATCTTGAACCAGAGGGGATTTATAACTTTACATTCAATGATAGTGAGCATAGTTGGGCGCAAAATTGGCGTGTTGACAACGATGGCATGTACAGAACAGGGGGGACACCGTAATGGCTGATATGCTTCAAAGATACACAGTTGTAAATGGTAAAGCACTCCCAGAAGGTGGTACTGGTTTAACAGAAATATCAGACCCGTTAAATATTGATAATCTAACTGTTGCAATATCCGCAGTAGTTCCCACAATGCCATATGATGATAAGAGTAGTAACGCCGCAAACACAAAATTTGTCTATGATGTGCTTGATGCTGAACTGCTTAATAAACTTGACGATATGAAAACGGCAATCGACAAACTAAAAGCTATTGCGGTGGCAGAATGAGGCGGTGATTAGATGACTAATTTAGAGAATTTTACAGGAATATTGGCAACTCAAGCCTATGTTGACCGCAAGGACACGGCGACAACAGCTGCAATAGGACAAATAAATACTATTGTTGACGCTATCCAAAAAGACCTTGACAACTTAACGGATGATTTTGATGCTATGGAGTATTTGCGGTCAGCGACTTTTGATGGAGCAACCTCTATGCTATCATTTACAAGGCGGGATAATACTACCTTAAACGTACCTCTTTATAATGCTTTTGAAGATGTTTATTTAGACGGCAATGACCTTGTAATGACACCTTTTGGCGGCACCTCTTTTAGAGTGCCGCTGTCAAGTATTGTACCTGTATTACAGGGGCAAACAGGGGCGCATATTCAGGTTATTGTTAATGGCAACACTATATCCGCTAACTTGATAGCTGATAGCGTTACAAATGCAGAATTAGCCAATATGCCCGCTAATACTATTAAAGGTAATGCAGGGGTAGGTGGTAATCCACAAGACTTAACAGCAGGACAGGCTCGTACTATTTTAAACGTGGAAGATGGGGCAAATAATTACGTTCACCCTGTGCATACGGTAAGAAATACAGCTTTGACAGGCGCAAATGTGTATAGCAATGTCACTGTCAATAACCAAGGCCATGTTATCGACTTGACCTCAAGAGTTTTATCTCCTGCCGATATCGGGGCTGTAACAACGGCTGATTTAAACACAGCTATAAATACACGACTGCCACTTGCGGGCGGCACTGTTACAGGTATGTTGAATTTACATGGCGGACTTCGTACAAATGAAGTGTCAGAATTTTATGACAATGTACATATTCAAGAAAATTTATATGTGAATCGTGAAGTTCCCGCTAATGCCAACGATACAAGGGTTGCGCCTACTTCGTGGGTGCGTGACAGAATAGCAGAAATTGATGTTGCAGGGCTTGATTTCAATAACCCTATAATAGTTGATAACTCTTGGTCTATTCCACAAGTATTAATCACAATGCGGGATGGTTGGCAAACTGTGAGAGCAGGGCGATATTTGATACGTGGTTCTGCGACTTATCCGCTTGTAACTGCTGGCAGTGAAAGATGGCTGCCCAGCTTACGCAACATGTTTGCGGTTATTACTGTAGACCGTGACACTGCTGACCCTTCAAGTCCGTTTTGGGCTGCTGGTATGCCGTGGGGTGTCTTACTAAAACTTGAAATCATTGGTGGTTGGAACTTTCCTGAGTGGCGTTTTCCTATTAACTGGGAAGAGAGCGATTGGGATAGCGAATGGAATCCAATAGAGCATCAATTAGTCATTGATGGAGATTTCATGCCGACAGTGATTGATAATATGGGTTTTTGGCTGAACTCAAATGCAAATACCGCTGGTTCACCGCCTACTACATGGGCGGAAAACTGGAATACTAGAGGATTAATCAATAATGATGCTATAGCACGAGGTACACGCCGACTTTCAATGACTGGAAATGTTGCGCAAACGGATTATAATGCTATAATTCAAGCCGGCACGAATTCTATAGCGCAAGCGTCAGTTGTTGCTAATGGACCGCCGTTGCCAATAGCAGGAAATATGCGCCGTATATTAAATGTAACACAAACGCCAAATCAAGGAATAATACAGGAATTAGAAGTATTCTCTGACAATTTATCTGCGCCGTTTTTCACATGGAAAAGAGCAAGGCGCACCAATCTTGCCACAAGTTGGACACCGTGGATTTTGGCGGCTGGTGGTAGTGGGGCTGGTACGGAATTACTTTTTAACGGGCATGTATGGGGAAATAATCCCATAACGTTAATAAGACGACCTCTAAACAACGAAATTTTATTTGTTGAAGGCGGGTTCGGTGATGTTAGCTTTAGAATGGTTACTCGGGTCGTTACCACTGTAAATAATTTTTGGTTAGAAGGCATGGTTCTTGGTGGACATTCTACTGTTTTTTCGCAGGGTCATATGAATTGGTGGGGCGGCAATGCCAACGTCATTACAGGTAGTCAGTCTGTTGGTTTTCATGGTGGACATCAATTTAATGGTTGGAGAGGAAATATTAGTTATGAGAATAACGACCATTGGACGACCAGAATAACTTCTCTTGGAGGTGGCACTTGATGAATGATTTTTATATAGGCGCAAAGCCACAACCGTCAAAAGGTATGGACTTGCGGAATATTTTACTTGAACAAGGAATACCACTTGAAGAACCAACGCCAGAAGTGAAATATCTTGAAGTAAAAGATGGGTATATTATAGGCTGGTCTGCATTTCGATATGAGCCATATGATGTTGAGTACACAGGCGATATTGATTTTGACTTTAAGTATAACGAATATGAGTACAAAAGAGGCAAAATCAACGTGAAACCGCGAGAGCATGTTGGCAGCGCAAAACGTATAGATGTGAAAGCCATGATTATAATGCGTGACATTGAAGAAATGCAAGCCGAGCTGAACAGCACAGTTGATGATGCGATAGCTTTTCTCGATGGCGAAATGGACGAAAAAGAATATGCGCCGATACGGAAACGGCGCAAGGAACTAAGAGCTAAAATTAAAGATTTGCAAGAACAGATTGAAACTTAGGAGGCTAGATTATGCCAAGAACTGTAGATGTAAAATATGAGCATTCAATTATCATAGACGAAAGCCTGTCAATAACTATGCAACGGCAAGAATATATCGATGGTGAGCATGAAGGCGAACGACATTATATCGGTACACCCGAAACGAGAGGAGCAAGCCCTGGCGATGTTGCTGTGGTAGAGAAGTTTATCCCCGAAATGAAAGATGTAGCTGTTGCAGTGTGGGCAACTAAAGGGGTAGAAATGAATATGCCGAATGTAAAGCCGAAAAGGGGCAGATAAAATGCCTTTTGCGCAAAAGGAACTACCGAAATGAGGGATAACCCATGAATCAAATCCGAGATTACGCTAACCAAAAACTGTACAGACGAAACCATGAGGCTCAAGAAATGTTTAGGGCTGCGCAGCCTGAACTCGACATAAGCCTTGAAAAAATTGTGCAGATATTTGACAATACTCGTGTTTCTCTTGCTGATATTAAGGGTATTGAGATGTGGGAGCGGATTTACGGAATTTCACCTAATCTAATCATGGACACCTTGGAAGATAGGCGTGAGAGGATTTTAGAGGCAATGCGCACGATGTCACCGTTTACTGAAACATGGTTACAGGGGGATTTGCATAGGGACGGCGATATTCAAGGGCAGATAAATGAGCGATTCCCTGATGGCGAAGTCATTGTTGATTTGCGAGGCTTGCGAATGGATGTTCTTATGGATATCGAGGCGGCGGGATTAAACGAAAAGGGATTTACCAGACGGGATTTTCGAGAGTTTTTGCAATGGGTAAGAGGTTGGATTCCTAGCAATGTCTTATTGATGACAACAGCTATTTATCATGCGCCTAAAGTTGAAGATACTGTATATTTTGCTGGACATCATTTTTTGTTTTCAGAAACCACTTTACTGCATCCACCGCATCAAGAAATTGTCAAGGCAGACGTTGTTAAAATTGGTAGCGCACACTTTATATATTCAGAAACTAACTTGCCCCTTGCACGCCATAAAGAGCTTATACTATTTGGGGGTATAAATTTCTTGTTTTCAGAAACCACTTTATTGCATGGCGATCCCGATACCATACCGCCCCCAGAAACGATATATATTGAACTAATTCCGACTAACGACCCAATGGAAGATTATTTTATAACTTTTATGCCATCAAATGAAACAACAGCGTTTTCAAATATCACTAATGGCAATATAGAAGTTAAGGAGGTTTAAAATGGCAAATATCAGAAATGTTATACTGCAAAAAAGAGTTGAAGGCGTACTGAATGATTTAATGGTGCGGACTAATGCTGAAAATGTAATATTGGCTAATGGCACGACTTTAGCGCAGCATTTAGCAGCACTTTTAACACAAGCAGATATAACTAAGTATGTTGATGAGCGCATTGACTATATTTTAGATGTAAATCCAGGTATACTAACCACGATTCAAAATTTACATGATTGGCTCGAAAAACATGAAGATGAGTTTACTGCTATAATGACGGAATTAGGGTCAAAAGCAAGCCAAGCGGATTTAACGGCATTGCAAGCAACGGTATCAGGGCTGCAAACGGCTTTAACGGCGTTGACTGGCAGAGTTCAGACATTAGAAACTAATTTTACCAATATCAATAATCGTTTATCGGATGTCGAAAATGAGCTTGATGCTATTGGAGATACTGCCGTACTTGCCGGACTATCCCGAATTGTTGTTGGAGCTGCTGCACCTGCTGATTTGCGAACGCAAGATTTATTTATTCAGATATTAAATTAAGGATGGTGAATTATGTCACGAATTAATGAAAATGACGTTTTATTGCAAAGAAAAAATCAAAATGGGGATGATGATATAATGTACCCTGTAACTAGAGTAGACAATCTATTGTCCAGCTCTAGGGCTGGAGGCGTAAATGCGCAGCATGGATTTTGGATAACCAATGCTGGATTTGCACTTATAGCAAAATGGGGAGCTGGTGCGCCAAGGATTATTGATAGTGTATGGGTTGGTAGTGGTGTTTTGCCTGGTGGAACAGACCCGCGAACATTAACAGGATTGGTGAACCTTGTAGCAACTGCCACAACAAATACTCCAATCACAGAAAATAACCAAATACAGTTTATTGTAGAATATCGCAATGACCTACATCCCGCACAAGATGGTTTTTGGCTTAATGAATATGGTATTTTTGCTATTGACCCTGATGCTGGACGTATACTTTTAGCTATAGGACTTTTGGAGCATCCTGAATGGGTGCCGCCTTTAACTGGTGGGCTTGCTGTGCGCCGATACCCTGTGTCTATTGGGGTTAGCGGTGATGCTAATATTACTTTGAGCTTTCCTGCTAATGCTTTTGTTACGGATGAGCAGGCGCGGAGGTTGATTTTGGAGGTTGCACCGGGCTTGACTAATCCCAATATATTAACAAACCCAGACTTCCGCCACCCCATAAACACAACCACGGACACAATATTCACAATAAACAACTGGGAACACGACCCGGAAATATCTGCCGAAATTGTAGATGAAGGTAGTGCAAGAACTAAGCGCGGTATGTTAATTAAACGCTCTTTAACACCACACGCCAATCTTCGCCATATGTTCCAATCATGGGGACATGTGACAATGCCCCAAGAGCTGCTGTTTGGTAAAACATTAACTCTATCAGTCGAAGATGGGGATGGGAATATATACTGCGGATGCGTTACGGTACCAGATACATTTACATCAGGTAATCGAACTTGGGGTGTTGTAAATACCCCGTTTGGAGCTTTGGAGTTAGGTTTTGGCGGTTCGTTTATGTTTTTTGGAATTAGCCCGGCACTTGGAGGCGAGGTTGTGATAACCAGAGCCAAACTAGAACTAGGCCAAATCTCCACCCTAAAAAACGACCCACCCCCAAACCCCAACACAAACTTCCTAAAAACCACAGGAGCATCACCCTTAGCCCATGAGCGTCTAATAGGCGGCACAGGCATAATTGCAACCACCCCCCAAGGCGGCTATCAGCAAATCTCATTAGGAGCTATTAACTTCGGAGGTCAAGGAGCAAATGCCAAAAGAGATATAATAATCCCTTTGCCTTCCGGCGGGATTATAGCGGGGTATGTAGAGCTCGAAATAGCAAGCTATTTCGAGCAGATACAAGCCAGCGGCGCAATAACCAAAAAATTTAACTTATTTGTGCATCAAGGAGCAGCAGCACCGATAATAAACTTTCAAGAATCATCATTCCCTTTTGTTTCTCGTCATTTGGACGGTGCTATAGGTATATCCGATATGCGGGTTAGAAACAATATGCTGGTTATAACAATTGCAGCCCGCAATGAGGCTGCAGCCCGTGTGAATCAAACATATCTGCTGGGTTTAAAGATGTTTTCTCGTACATGGCATGTGAACGCTGCGGTTAGGCTTAGGGATGTTGCTATTTCTGATGTTTACACAGATGATTTGACTGTATACCCCAGAGCAGGAGCCTTGCAATGGCACAACCTAACCCCCACCAATGGCATAACAACCACACTGCACCCCCTAAGAATAGCACAAATAGGTACATCAGGCCAAGCAGTTATTCAAGGCTTAATAGTGTTAAATACACTAAATGAAATAAACACATCATCAGCATGGATTCCTGATGGGCTTAGACCTGCTGTTATTACAACATTTAGCATGGCATCAAATGATGTTATTAATGTAACAAGAGCAGCAACTATCAGAGAGGATGGTACTTTGCAGTTTAGAGCGGGTGCTGCTCCTGATGTGGCACATAATCGTTATTGGTTTAATGTGGTGTTTCCTATTGCGAGATAGTATGGGAGATAATAAAAGTCCACAAAGAACGCGGACATTTTAAGGAAGATGGCTCTGCCAAAGAAGAAAATTGTGCTTTCGGTTTCGGTAAGGAAGATGGCTCTGCCATCGGTAAGGGAGGATTTATTATGAATGAGTTTCAAGAGTTTCAAGAGTTCTTATACAGATTTAATATTAAAACAGGCATACTTATAGAGGCTGTACTATCAAGCCAGATAGAAAGATTTAAAATAATCGATAACAAGGAAGATGGCTCTGCCATCGGTAACGATAACAACGGTGGCTCTAAACTAGCAACTAAATTTGAAATGCTACCCCTGCCAAACGACATAACCACAATACCCCCACCCCATGGCCTACACCTAGCTAAGTACATAGAACATAGCCGCACATTTGATAAACATACAGGCCAAACGGTTATTGAAGGGGAGTGGATAGAAGCAGGTGAGCCGCCTAAACCAACCGAAGAAGAACTTTTGAAAAAAGAATTAATAGAAATAGAAAGTATTTTACGTGAGCGGCATTTCCAAGATTGGCTTGCAAGCCAATCTTCAATCAAAGATATAGAAATGGCGTTTATGTCAAATTATCAAGAAGAATATGAGCAATACAACACAGAATCAGAGCTATTGCAAACCAACACTTCTGACTTAATTAAAAGATACATCGAAATCACTAAAAAACTTCAAAAGAAAAAGGGTTCTGAAAAAATCGTCAGAACAAGACGATGAAAAACATACCTTTTTTAGAAAAATTAATGGTATTTGCTTGCCTTTGCCTGCTTGTCATTATGATAGTGGACACGGTATCATGGTTTTTATGGCGTGAGCTGTCTGGGATGGTTAGGGACGGGCTGACATTTTTCACAGCTTGTGCTGCTATGTATATGGCTAAAAGTGGTTATGAAAATGTCCATAGGATGAAAAATGGACATTATGAGGATGAAAAGGGGGAGTGATAAAATGCAAATAATAAACATGATAGCCAGAACTCCGGCGGGGAACTTCAACACAAGTGCATCAAGACGAAATGCTTTTGGGGTTGATACTGTAACATTTCATACAACAGGCAACACAACTCAAAGCGCAATTAACACCATAATAAACCCCGCTAATCAAGTCAGCTATCACTTCATAATTGACAATCAGGGCAATGTAACACAGCATGTCAATATGGCGCATATTGCCTTTCATGCGGGAACGCAAACGACAAATCCTGCACTTAACAACTATTTGGGGCATAGTACAAGTGAGATTTTCAGACAGCGTAGGGTCAATCACAATGACTACAGCATAGGCATAGCCTTTGGTGATACGTTCGGCATGATGCCTAATGCGGTTCAATTTTTATCAGCAGCGCAGCTCTTAGAACACATCAAGCAGACTTATACTATCCGACACCTAACAACCCACAGCATAGTGCATCCCAGAAGTCGGATAAATGACCCTGTGACACCCGCAAATATGCCTACATTTTGGGCGAATTTAGATAGGGCGATGATGAGTTTGATTAATGATGATATTGAACATGATGTTGGTGAAACTCGTTATAATTCTGTTGGCGAACTGCCAGAATGGGCGAAACCTGCTATTGAGAGATTGATAGAGCGTGGGCTGCTGCTGGGCGATGGAGCAACTCTTAATTTGTCGGAGGATATGGTTAGGATATTCGTAATTCATTTTAGGGCAGGGCTTTATGATGAGAGAAAGGAAGGATTGCAATGGCATTTTCAAAGTGTGTAGTCTTGGCGATATTGGGCATATTTGCCTTAACTGTAGTGTTATCAACAATCGGATTAGTTGATGAGCAGCTTGTAGAAACAAGCATATGGCTTGTGGGGCTTGTAGTCGGTTCTTATCAACTTAAATCAGGCTATGAAAACGCTGAAAAAATAAAGAATAGCAAATCGAAAGAATAAAACTGATAAAAACTGCATATAATCTCCATATACCATTTTGGAGGCGATTATATGTTTATTTGGAATCAAGACAGAGATGGCGGCATAGTGTATGATGGAGAAAGGCTCTTTTGTATGCCTGTATTTTACAAAAACGCCATAATCGGTATTAATCTGTATGCCGAGGGGAAAGATGACTTTCTGGGTACGTTTGATAGCGTAGGCGAGGCAATATCGGAGATGATAGCTATACAGGATTGTATGGATGAGCATTATTTTGTGAGGGGTTATCATGATGTAGATTAGTGTTATGGGCAAAGGAGTATAGGGCGCACAAGGCTCTATACTCCTTTGTTTCGTAGAGAGGGTGAAGTCAATGGACGAGCTTTATTATTTTGTCAATTTAATTTATGTAGGAGGGGCTATTGTGGCTGTAATAACGGGAGCTATAGTCACGCTTGCAGTTAAAATTACTCGAATGAAAGACAATTTGGCTAAAAATACTAGCGATATCGAAACTATGAAACAGCAAAAACATGAAGAACGAATACACCAATTGGAAAATCATAAGGATGCTATAATAGATTACCGCCGGGAAACTATTGATAAAATAAATTTAATTTTTCGTGGTGTTTATGCCATACTTGCGGATGATGAGGAATCAAAAAGAAGTGCTAAAAAAGAATTTGATGAGGCTAAGAAACTTTAATGTAATATAACTATGTTTGACATTACACAATGCGTATGATATAATGTTATAAAAGAAAGGAGTGGTAGCATGGATAAAAGCGGACTAGGTGAAAAATTAGATAACGCCATTTTGAACGAGGCGGCTAAACAAATGAAAGAAGTGCAGGAATTGGCTCTGGCTCTTGAAAAAAGCAAAGATGCTCAAGTTAATTTTGCTATGGATGGGTGGAAGGTTGCGGTTGAGAGTTCTAAGAAAATAATCAAGTATCAATTTATTTTTATCGTCACTCAATTAATAGCTATCTTTATTCTGGCTATGATGTTAGCTTTTGGCAGTGGAAATGAATTTATTGTTGAATGGGGAGATATGGAGGATAGCGAGGTACAGATGCAGGATGTGCAGCAGATAAATCCTCCTCCGAGCAATGAATAACCTATTACGCAAAAGGTTCTTTTATGATACAATAAATCAAGCGGAACGGCTTGCGCAAGTGGGCAGGGGCGTAATACCTAACGCCCCTGCCTGCTAATTAAAACGAAGGTAGGTTTTACAGCAAATTTGCTTAAACGACTTTTCAACCGTCCTTTTAGGGCGGTTTTTGTTTGGGGGTGTGTTATGGCTGAACGGCGTAGATTTAGGGTTACGCAAAAATTGACTAATAATAGAGATACAATATACAATCTCAATAATACTGCATTGCCCGATGTGCGAGATGGCAGAGCAACAATAAGAAGAAACAGCAACCCCATAGGCAGACGTTTAGGACTTGGAAATTCTGTTACGGTTAGACTTAATTCAAATGCGCCGTCTAGCGGTCGAGTTGTTTTGCGTAATCGGTAGTTATAAGAGCATTTTTATTGTCGTATTGTTGATGATTAATTTGGGGTTGGCTGTTGGGCGGGGGTTGTCTAGCCAAAATCGGGATAATGTGGAGTTTGTCTTTGAATGGGGCGACACAGAAGATGGTGAGTTTGATTTACAGAATATCAATCAGCAGATTATCAATCCAACTGCCACATGGAAAAATTAAGAATGATGAAATGGTAATTGTTGAAAAAGAAACAGCAGTATGTACAAGCATGAGAGTTGCGGAAGTGTTTGGAAAGGAACATAAACATGTACTTGAATCAATTAGAAGTTTGGAATGTAGCGATGAATTTTCACGGACGAATTATCGGCTATCAAATTACAAGACACGTGGGAAAGAATATCCTATGTATCTTATGACAAGAGATGGATTTATGTTTCTTGCTATGGGTTTTACTGGCGCAAAGGCGGCACAGTTCAAAGAGTTATACATCCGCAAGTTTAACGAGATGGAACAATTTATAACGTCAAAACGACTTGCAAGGATGCAGTTTCCAGAACTGACCGACAATATAAAGGCTTTGCATGATGAACCTAAGTATTATCACTATAGCAATGAATGTGATATGATTAATCGCATTGTTTTGGGGATGACTGCAAAAGAGTTTAAAGAAGTTAATAATATTGACCCCAAAGAGCCAAGCATAAGACCATTTCTTAACGCACAGCAGATTGATTTGATTGAAAAGCTACAACGTGCAGATGTGGGCATGTTGCTTATAGAGCCTGATTTTTATAAGCGCAAAAGTGCTTTGAAATTATATTATGTTAAATTGACGGCGCAAAATGCTATCGAAATGAAATAGTGCTAATAAAAAATTGTCTTTAATTGGACGATTTTTTATAGTATAATAGGGGCTTACAGGCAAGTAAAGGATGTGATAAAATAAACCTAAAGCAAATATACCAAAACCTCATATTACTAATTATCGCACTTATAATAATAGCAATTAACCTTCACGGAATAGCAAACGGTAATTTTCGGATTGGCTTAGCATTGGCAACTATAGGAGCGAGTGTGATTACGGCTTGCATAAATGCTTTTCTTATTGGATTGCAATTAAAGACTGGAGATGATAATATTGAAAAATAAAAATGAAATTTGCGGAAAATGCATACACGCCAAGCCCAACACGCAAGCTGATTTTGATTTTGTATGCGAAAATCATGAATCGGAAAGACATTCCGACTGGACTGTATATGATGATGAGGCTTGCGAATTTTACGAACCTAGAACATAATCCCAAACTGCCGAAAAGGCAGTTTTTTAATTGCAGGAGGGCGATAACCATAGATATCAAAAAAGAAATGCGAAAAGAGCTAAAAACAGCAGTCAAAAGCGACTTGCAAAGAATAATCGAAGAGGCTGCCCCTAATAGTATGCAGATTGACATTATCAAGTTGAGATATTTTGGTTATGACCCCGCCGACTTTCCTCATAATGACTATTTGAGGATGTTTAGAAAAGGTACGCTGCTATCTCGAAATCAAGTCGGGCAAGCGTTGAATGTTAGTGAAAATGTGATTACCAGCGAAATGAATAAACTTTTTAAGAAACTGGAAAAGATTGGATTTTTAGAATGGCGGCAGAGGAGAGGATAACATGTCATGGCGAAGTGAGGCGCAAACACGAATACACAGGCGGGAACGATATCAACTTGAGCAGATGGGCAAGGCATTAGCTGAAATATTTGACACTCATTATATGGATGTGCGACGACAGTTACCTATGCAACCCGCTATAACTGAAATATACAGCAATATACCTGTACATATGACAGCGGGGGCGGTGGATAATCCAGACCCTAACGCAACAAGCACGTTTCCTGTTATTACATCTTATACTATACACATGCCTACTGATACAGACGTGCGAAATAATGACACGATTATTATTAAAATACCCGATTCAGAGGGAAATATTAAAGATGCTTTTAGAGGCATAGCAGGCAGTCCTACAACATGGCACAGTCGCAAAAGGATATCTTTGGCTATGAATGCACTGGGGCGGGATGATATCATCAATGATGTTACACCGCTGCCGCCCGAAGAGGAAAAGCCTGTTGCGCCTGAAACTGTGAGCGAGTTGACGATTCGTTTTGTAGATGCCACAGGGAATGAGATAAGAACTTCAATCATTAAGAGTGTGCCACGATATGAGGAAATAGATATTGAGGCGTTAGAAATACACGGCTTTGACTTTTTACATATGAATTTTGATAATGAGATAATACATGATGATAAATTGACATTAACACCGAAAAACGAAAAATATACGATTGAATTTGTTTATGAAAAGGTTACTGTACCCATTTACTTGCGAAACTTCTCTACAGGTGCATATACTAATAATATGGGCATGAGAGAAACAGGGGCGCATTGGTGGGGGCGGTTAAATTTACATTATTTAGGGCAGACTGGGGATTTAATACATATTGCTATTCGCATACCGCCTATGACTGAGGTGGGGGCGGTTGTCCACCCTACTAATTTTGCGACTATCCCTATGACACAGATAGGGCGGCGGGTTCGTCTATATCCTGATGGGGATGTTATGGAGATACGGAGAGCGGAGCGGGTTGGGAATGAATGGCGGTTTGATTTGAGGGCTGTTACGCCTACTGCTGCTGAGTTGGGGGCTTATGTTACGTTTTGGTATGATTGGTTTAATTAGGGGGTTAAAAAATGAAAATTAACACAGACACAAGCGGATTAGATGAGCTGCTAAACACTATCATACAAGCGCAACAGGAAATCCCCGATATGAACAAACAATTTTTGAAAGATGAGTTTGCTCATTTTGCGGCAGAAGTAGCTATTTATACCCCTGTTGACACAGGACAGCTTGCGGATTCTTTTGATACTACAGAACCTGTTACAGAGGGAGATATTACTTCTGCTGAATGGATGAATTATGCGCCTTATGCTTCGTTCGTCAACGAAGGATTCACCCACTACATCAGCGGCGAATTTGTAACCCCACGAGAAAAGCCCTTATTTTTTTGGCTGCGGGGTATGAATAAGGCGGCGATTGGGCGGGAAGAGAGATATCAAGAAAAGTTTGCTAAAAAGTTTGAAAAATGATTTGACATTGTGTAATGGGTATGATATGATGATGTTTAGCAGGAGTGATATTATTGCAAAAATTAAAGAAACTACTGATACCAAACAGACTTAAAAGGCACAAAACCACCCTCCAAATCACCCCATACTGCTGTTTCAAGAACAACACTCTATTTGTGATTAATAAGGCAAAGTTGTGTAATGGGTGTGGGGCTTGTTTTGATGGGGTGGTTGGGAATAAATCGGAGAAATGCCCTGATTGCGGTGGATTTCTTGAAAAGGAAACTGGTAATTGTAATAATCCTAATTGCACAAAGGACGATGTAGGAAGTGAAACTAAAGAACCTGACAAAGAAGATGAAGTCAAAGATGAAAAGCCAAAAGGTAAAATAACAACGCCATCAGCGACAATTGCAGAGGTGTATGATGAGATTAGTGGGAAGAGGTTTAATGTTGTAGCAAATGCATCTGTTGTAGAAAAAGATGATATTGCAGGAGGACAGAGCAAAAAGACTGTTCAGCAAGCCGACAGATTAGCGAAACAATATGGCGGTAACGCAACAGATTGGCAGAAAAAGGCTTGCAATGTTACCTTGGATGTGGATGGTCAGCGGAAGAGGGCAAGAGTACACTCTTTTTATAATCCCAATATTGGTTACGTTGAACAGAAAGTAAAAAGAATGTTTTAGGGGAGGGCAATATATGAAGGTGAGATTTAATGCAAACAAGGCTACAGGAGAATATCCTAGTTTAACACATGGTAAAATATATGAAGTAGAAGAAATAATTGAAATGACATACGATGACAGCAATGAAAAAGGCCTCCATTATATGCTCTACGAAGATGACCATGACGAACAAGAGCCTTATGAAGTTGATATATTTGATATCGTTGAAGAATAACCCAATAGGAAATGAGGAGATAAAAAATATGATTGTCCAATATGCGGTGAATTGGCTTTTGAAGATAGAGGTGGTTTTGATATTTGCGAAAATTGCAAGTGGCAAGATGACCCGTTACAATATGAAGACCACGATGATAAATTTGGTCCCAATGGTGGGTTATCACTCAAAGAATATAAAGCCCAATGGCAATCTAAAAACAACAACTAAAACCACAACCGCCCAAAAGGCGGTTTTTTATTGAGGTGATAAAATGCATATCCTATCCCCATCAGACGTAAAAAACGCAACAGTCGCCGAAATTCGGCGGTGGATTCCTACGGTTGCTATAGCTCGTCCGCCGATACAACAGCCAGACGGAACATGGCGACCACAGCCTCCTAATGTGCACAGGTTGAACGTCTACACGGAAACAGGTGAGATTGATGCTGTAACTGGCATTGCGCACGGCACAAAAGACAATCGGCATTTTCCTTTTATTTACGTTTATCAGATTGACAGGCACACGATACAGCGGCAGCGTGAGGGGGATTATGTCCGATATTTTTATCAGTATTTGATTGGATTATTTTATCATATTAACATAGACCCGCAAAATCGGGAAGTCGTGGCACGTCTTAATGAGGCTCTTGAGTGGATGGAGCTGACTTTGGAACGGGTTTTGTCATCTATTGCCATGCCTTGGGGGGATATTGTGGCTACTCAAAATCGACATGCGGGAGATACTTCGGACGGGATTTTGCGGTTTTATTTTAATGTTGAGGTTAGCGAGTTGCAGATGCCTGATGAGTATGATAAGGTTAAGAGTTGGGATTTGGGTGTTAAGTTGATTGGGGATGAGTTGTCATGACAAGAAGATGTTTCATACACTTAGAATGGCACGGATTCCCCGGCGGGAGTTTGATTATCCCAGAGCTGGTAGACCGTTTGGACTTCCCCAGAGCCTCACAAGCCCAAATACATAATATATTAAGCGTGGGCGATGTGTCCGCTCCATCATTTCAAGGACTTGCCACGGTATCTATAGACAGTCAGTTTAGTCAACGCTGGATAGATAGGTACATTGAGGGCGGATTTACAGCACGGCAGTATAATGATTATCTGCATATATGGCAACGCAGCCGAGAGCCTGCAAGGCTGGTTATTGTCAGCGATATTCCCACTTATGCAACTAATGTAATGGTGTTATGTGAGTATCGTAATAGGGAAATTGATAGCCTTTTCCCTGATGATATCCATTATAGGCTTGATTTGATTGAGTATGTGCCGCATGAGGTTCAGACTTTGCAGATGATAGATACGCCGCAAGGGATAGCTGTTGAAGCACCACCGCCGCCTGTTGTTAATGTGCCGCCGTCTTCGCCTGAAACTTATACGGTTGTTCGTGGTGATACTTTGTGGGGTATAGCGCAGAGATTTAGCGGGAATGGGGCAAATTGGCGGGAGTTGTATGAGCTGAATCAAGATGTAATACATGCTAGAGCAGGGGCGCACCGACAGGGAAATTTGATATTTCCTGGTCAAGTATTCCGATTACCAGATTCATGGTAATAAAAATAGTCCTATTGCGCAATAACGTTTGGAGGCGTGAATATCCAGAATGTTGGTATGCGTGATAGCCACAACCGCCCAAAAGGCGGTTTTTTATTGAGGTGATAAAATGATCATCAATACACTAAGCCAATCACAATATAAAATCACCCTATTTGTACAAGACATAGACAGCGGAATTTTGCTTGATTTAGCTGATATGCGACTTGTGGAATCAATCACATGGCAAACTTCAAGAAATGCTAGTCAGCCCGGTACGCTGGAGGTAATGCTGAAAGAAAATATCACCGCCGAGGGCATTGTTATCACTGAGGGCAGCCGTATCCGTTTCGGAGTGAATGGAACGGATTATTTTTTTGGAATTATTGAGGTGATAGAATTATCCCAACATGGCGGGCATAGTGCCGTTTACGTTTTGCGAGCCGTTGACCATCTTCACTTTTTGCAATCAAACGAAACAGCATACAGGGCGGTGGGGATGACTGCCAGCGGGTTTTTTACTCACGTTATGACAGAGCATAATGCCCGTGTGCGCAGCTTAGGAAGTGAAGGCTTTAATTTTGCTGTGCAAGAGCCTAGTTTTGCATCACTGGAAAGTCATTTATTTTTGGGCGAAACTGTTTACAGTATGATAATGGATAGTATGTCATTGGCGCATATAGCAGAGCCTAGACAGTATATGATTCGGGATGAGCTGGGGACTATTGCGTGGAGAGAATTGCAAGCCTTGCGTACACCTTACGTGTTAGGTGATGAGAGTTTTGGAGAGAGTTTTACTTATAACGTCAATATCAACGAGAGCAGCTACAATATTATCAAAGTTATACGTGATAATGACGAGATAGGATTCCGTGAAGTCTGGCAGCGGCATGACAGTAATAATGTGCGCCGATGGTGGCCTAGGCAGTTGACAGTTGAGGCGCAGGAGCATATGACGGAGGCAGAAATTAGTGATATGCTTAATCTGCACTTGCAGGGATTTAATAGACCGCAGAGGCGGCTTCGCTTGACTGCATTAGGTATAAATGGATTACAAGCGGGAGATGGGGTGCAGATACGCCTTTCTAGGGGCAAAATCGACCATTATATGAGCCTGTCTAGTGTTACACATGTTTACCATGCTAATACGCATAAGATGGATTTGGAGCTGTTTTTTGTGAGGTGATTTGATGATTGAACATTTTGGACAGTTTGTGAATGATTTGCACGAATGTATTGCTGGCGATTCCAACAAAGTAGATTCAAAAATAGATTTTGGTACGGTTGTAAGAGTTGACCCGCTGTTGATTAGGATTGACAGTTCAAAAATAGAGTTGCCCTCCGAGCATTTCTATTTGACTGATAACGTGATTGTAAAAAAGGTTAGATTTTTGGTGCATCGTGTTTATGGACAGCCTAGAGAAATGCAATTTACAGGTTCGGCGAATGAAGTCAGCAATCATTTTAATGCTATGCTTTTTAACTTGATGGGGGATTCGACTGCTTTCAATTTGAGCTTTTCTGCTCCAGTAGGTACAAGCGGCGGCGTTGTTAATCCGCCTCCAAATACACAGAACTATGGCATAGCAGGCATTGATTTCAGCCGCTGGCTCACTATGCAAAATGGCAGTTTTTCGCTTACCATTCCTAATATATCAGGCGGTAAAGTTATGGGTGCCCTAAATACCGCTCTACACGCCTCTGGTGACGTTGTTTTTCGGTTAGACATTATGGAGGGAGTAGGTAAAGAACCACTCTTAAACAGTCCAAAACAGCCTCAAACAACCGCTATAGAAGGAGTGCTGCATGGAGGGCTTAAAATTGACGATATTGTCATGATGACAAGTCATAATCATGGGCAAAAATATCTGATTCACCGTGTTGTCAATAGACATAGAGAAAACGGATTTGACCGTATGAAACAATATGAAATGGGGTATTTGTGGGATTCTCGTGTTAATGATATTGAGGGGATTGATAATTATGAGAGATGATTTGCTCCCGCCTTAGTTGGTGGGAGTTTTTTTATTTAAGCAAAAGGTCTTTTTACCTTTTGCGAGCAGAATTGCCCATAAATTCATCCCAAACTGCCATAGGATAGCTGTTGACTTCGCCGTATTGGCCGCCATCATCAGCGCATTTCCTAATTTCAATGCCTTTTAATCTGCAAAACGCTGACATTTGCTTACCCCCGCAAAAGGCATTTTCACCCCCTGCGCATTTTTTAGCGTAGGGGGCTATTTTTATTGCCCTTACCCCCATCCATCAAAAATTTTCGTGCGTTTTTGCCCCTTTTTCAGACACTTACATTTATTGTAAAATACCTATAAACCTTATAAATAAGCCATTTCTCGAAATATTCACTTCCTTGTAAACTTAAACTTTAAATCTTTTTAAAACCCCCTAAAACCCTTTATTTAAGCCTTATAAACCCTATTTTTAATATATAAAAATATTTATATAAAGATTAATATAAAATATATTATATTTTATATAGGGGTTCTTAAGGAGATAAATAACTTCAACTGTTTACTGAAACATTTTAAAATTACGAAAATGCCAACAAAACCCGAAAAATCAACATTCTACCATTTTTAAGAAAATTCAAAAATTAAAAGTACCCAGATAGAAGAATGGCTAATTTACGCCATTTATCAAAAAAGTTTCCATATATTAGGCGATTTAAAAAGGGTTGTTTTTTCTAGAGAAATGGGGCTTTTTTTCTTGTAAATTCCCTTTTGCGTGTAAAAATGATAGGCTGTTCCAAAAAGTGTTTTTGTTTTGTTCGCAAAAAGAAAATGTTTCTTTTTTGATGGAAAAAAATTTTGAAAATATTTATTGAAAATCTATTGACTTGTTGCTAATATTATGTTAGAGTATTTAATACTTGAAGGGAGTGATAAAATGAATTTAGCCATATCAGAGCAAATACTATCTAAAGAGAAAAAAACTGTGTTAAACCTCTATGTTACACTTAACAATAAGGCTCGATTGCAGGAAATAGCAAGAAAACAAAGCGAAAAAACAGGCGAAATTATCCCTATTTCAATGATAGTCAACAACATGCTTGATTTTTACCTCCCACAACTTGAAGCACAATTTGAATCTGTAGAATAAAGGGGGGGTAGAAGTGGCAAACCCCCACGAAAAAAACAAATATCCCATAATCGACACGGCAAGACATACCGCTGACGATATCGGCTTTGGGTATTATTTGGCAGACTGTTTTGTCGGGAAATTTGCATATTTTGCCATATCCCCCAAAAAAGGCGAATGGTATAAATATGACGGCAGCCGCTGGAAACCTGATATGGGTGACGAAGTAGCGCAACAGACGAAGTTAATAGTCAGACATTTAAAAGCGAATAACCCTTATAGTGCTAAACTCAATGATGTTATGGCGCAATTGCAGGGTTTAGTTGTGACGGATTTTACAGGTGCGATAACGTCAACAGGTGATATGAACAAGAAAATAGAGCTTGAAAATTTACAGCGGCTCTTTGAAAAAGCAATGCAAAAATGGGATAAAAAATCAACTACTGCACAAGATGAACCCACACAAAATCGTATGATAAAAATGGCTTCGTCAGAGTGCCGCATTTTACCAGATGATGTTGATGCTGATAAGATGATTTTGAATGTGCGTAATAAGACAATGAATCTGCAAAGACAACGAGCGCAAAAGCAAAAGCATACCGATAAATTAACCAAAATGGCGAATGTTACCTTTGTCAGAGGTGCAAAATGCGAAAGATGGGAAAAATTCATTGATGAAATCATGTGTGGGGATAAAGAACTTGCCCGATATTTGCAAAAGGCTTTAGGCTATGGTATATCAGGACAAACGCATTTAGAGTGCTTTTTTATCGCATTTGGACGATTGACAAGAAACGGCAAAGGTACACTTTTTGGCACGATACAGAATATCATGGGTGACTATTGCGTAACTCTTGACCCTGAACATTTAGCTGTGTCCAAAAATCTCAATGCTGAGGCAGCCAGCCCCACTATGGCAAGATTAGCAGGTGCAAGAATTGTCCTTGTACCTGAACCAGAAAAAGGCATGAAACTCTCCGAGCGTAAAGTCAAGCAGATGACAGGCAGAGATACAATGGATGCAAGACGCATGTATCAAGAAACTTTTACATTTATGCCGCAGTTTAAGCTATTTTTCCATTCAAATTTCTTGCCAAGTGTAAAGGAAAACACGCTTTTCAAGAGCCGCAGAGTGAAAATAATCCCTTTTGAGCGTCATTTTGATGCCAAATCGGAAGATGCGGGATTGAAAGATTATTTTCTTACCGAAGAGGCAAAAAGCGGCATATTGAATTGGCTGCTTGAAGGTTATAAGATGTTTGTTGCAGAGGGCTTGCAAGATGTCAAGGCTGTAATTGATGCTGTGGACGGATACCAAGCTGAAAGTGACATTATAATGCAGTTTGTTAATGAATCTCTTGTGAAAATCAAGAGTGAAGATGGTTCACCACTTCAAGATGTATTTGAAGAATATAAAAAATGGTGTGATGAGAGTAATATCCCTGCAAAGGGTAAAAACAATTTTAGTAAGGAGCTGAAAGAAAGGGGGATAAGAGTAGCTCCAGGTTATGCAAATACAACTACAGTGTATGGGTATGGAATATCGGCAGGGGATGACTTGCCTGTGGAATGGAGGTGATTATTTGATTGCCAAAAAGGAGGGAAAATGAACCCAAAATCAGAAGAGCAACATCAAATGGCATTATTTTCATGGGTGAATCAAAATTTAAACATCTACCCTGAACTTTCCCTATTATTCGCAATCCCAAATGGCGGCTTGCGCAATAAAATCATCGCAATGAAGCTAAGGGCAACAGGCGTAAGGGCAGGAGTGCCAGATTTGTTTTTGCCTATTGCGAAAAATGGCTATCATGGGCTATTCATAGAACTAAAAAAGCCCGAAGCCAAACTAAAAAAGCCCAAAATAGCAGATGATGGTTATTTGAGAATTGGCGGGGAAACCGATAATCAAATTAAATGGGCTATGAAATTGCAGGGGCAGGGGTATAAAGTTTGTTTTTGTTATGGATGGGAGGAGGCTAGAGATTTGATTTTGAGGTATTTGGGGGGTGAAAATGTGCTGATAGGTTTACATGATGCAGAAAAAGACCACATGCCTAATAAAACATTCCCCAATCTTTCCCTTATGAAGATATCGGCATATCATAAAAAGCAAGGCGATACAGTATCATGGTGGATGCCGTTGCAAACTTATGATGTCGTATACTTTAGCAAAATATTTGACTTTACCACTTGTGCCGTAAAGCCCCCGCCTTTAGGCGTGGGGAGTGTCAAATGATAAAGACTTTATGTTGTACGAAGTCGAGCCTGTTGAATATGTGATAGAAGAAAATCAAGCGTTGTTTGTTAGAGATGGCGCAATTATTAAGGAAATTTCTATGAATGAAGTCTGGAAGGCGATAAAATGATTTGGGTTGTAGTAATTCTATGTATTTTAGGGTATATTCTTGTTGGTGCAGTCAGCGCAGCGATTGTTAGCGTTTATGTGGATAACAATGAAGTTTTCACTGCCCTAATCGGCATTTTTGGCCTATAATGCTTATGGTATTGCCATTTATTCTATTGTTGAAATTTGGACACTGGATATTCAAAATGATGGAAAGAAAACTCGAAGAGCAGCAAGATAAACGAAAAAGGAGGAATTAAAATGAGCAAAATTTTGATAGTGGTGGATATGCAAAATGACTTCGTAACAGGTGTACTAGGTACAAACAGAGCCAAGGAGATAATCCCAAAAGTCCAAGATAAAATCAATGAATATCAAAGCAATGGACATCATGTGATTTTCACAAAGGACACCCATCAAACAGACTATCTACAAACCCAAGAAGGGCGATATCTGCCTGTTGAGCATTGTATTGAAGATACGGAGGGATGGAAAATCATACCAGAATTACGACCTTATGCAAGTCCATACTCTATACACCGCAAAGCGCATTTTGGAACTACAGGGCTAAATGAATTATGGAATTTACAACGATATGATGAAATTGAATTAATCGGCGTTTGTACGGGTATCTGTGTTTTAAGCAATGCCATAATCCTAAAAGCGCAGCTCCCCGAAACACGAATAATAGTTGATGCTGACTGTTGCGGTTGCGTAACTGCAATTAGCCATAATGCTGCCTTGAAATCAATGCAGATGTGTCAGATTGATGTTTTGAATTGGCAACATGATAGAATTAATTGGGGCAGTTTGGAGTATTACGAACATAGATTAACGAATGGAGGTAATGACGTATGATTTTTATAAATGGTACACAAATACCCATTGAGCATTATCCTGATGGAACGCCAAGAATCAAAGCAGAAAATCTTGATTCTCGTGAAAATTCATTTATAGAATGGAAATATGAACCAAATGAAGAAATGCCTTTTTATTTCATAGCAAGGCATTTTAAAGAAAAATACGGCTCTTTAGGGCTTATAATGCCGTATCTCCCATATGCAAGAGAGGATTTTATAAAAGACCGCTCCAGAGTATTTACGCTGAAATACTTTTGCGAGTTGATAAATTCAATCGGGTTTGAGTTTGTTGAATTGCACGATGTACATTCGCCTGTCGCATTGGCATTGCTCAATAAATCTTATCAGATTCCAAATATGGTGAATAAAGTAATAGAAAGAAATTTAGGGCTGCAAAGAGAAAAAGATATAGTTTTCTATCCCGATGAGGGCGCAGTCAAACGATATGCCGACAAGCTAAACTTCCCTTATGCGTTTGGGATTAAGCAGCGCAACTGGCAAAATGGAGATATTTTGCGGCTTGATATCATAGGCGATATTCCAAAAGAGCCGTTTAATGTGCTAATCGTAGACGATATTTGCTCTTATGGCACAACTTTTTTAAAATCAGCAGAAAAGCTAAAAGAAATGGGCGCAGATAAAATTTATTTGTATGTTACTCATTGCGAAAATAGTATCTTGCAGGGCAAACTTATTAATAGCGGATTGTTAGAACGGATATATACGACTAATAGTATATTTACTGGTGAGCATCCGTTGATTGAGGTGATTGGATGAATATTTATAACCCCTTGCTTTTGATTGACTTCTACAAAGCCACGCATCACGACCAATACCCCAAAACTACAACAAAAATAGTATCATACTACACACCACGAATGAGCCGATTAAAAGACAAAAATCATCTTGTACACTTCGGCTTGCAGGGCTACATCAAGCAATATTTAATAGACGGTTTTAACAACCACTTCTTCAACCAACCAAAAGAAAAAGTAATGTCAGAATATCAGCTCGTGATGGATAGCGCACTAGGAAAAGGCATTGTCAATTATGATAAAATCGAAAAACTGCACGATTTAGGCTATTTGCCAATCCAAATAAAATCTTTAGCCGAGGGTACGCTTGTACCTGTTGGCGTACCAATGTTTGAAATATCCAATACTCACCCTGATTTTGCATGGCTGGTGAATACGCTTGAAACATCATTGTCCTGTACGCTATGGCATACGCAATTATCCGCAACAGTAGGTTTTTGGTATCGGCAGATTGTTGATAAGTATTACGATTTGACAGTTGATAATTTCTCAAAAGCAAGAGCAATCGGCGATTTTTCAATGAGAGGGCAGGAAAGCATTGAAAGTGCGATTAAATCAAGTGCTGGGTTTGCCCTGTCGTTTCTCAATACTGCAACAGTTCCAATGCTCTTGTATATGCGAGATTACTATGGTGCAGATTTAGAAAATGATGCTGTGGCGTATGGGTTGACTTCGACTGAACATTCTGTGATGAATAGCAGTTTCGCCATTGATGGTGATGAAATAACCATGCTAAAACGGCTGCTAACTGAAATTTATCCCAATGACAGCTTTAACATTGTCGCTGATTCTTATGATTACTGGAATTTTGTAGATAATATAATCCCACAATGTAAAAATGAGATTTTAGCTCATAAAGGCTTTTTGGGGATAAGAGGTGATAGTGGCAATATAGTTGAAATTATCACGAAAACTGTCTATAAGTTATGGGATATTTTTGGCGGTACAGTCAACAGCAAGGGCTATAAAGTCCTTAACCCCGCTATAAAAGCAGTATATGGCGATAGCGTAACCCCGCAAAGGTTGGAGGAAATCTACAGCGAGTTGGCAAATAACGGATTTGCTTGCAACAATGCGGCTTTAGCCTCTGGGAGCTTTGCTATGCAATGTTTTGAAGAAGAAAACGGCGAATTAAAGCCATTCTCACGAGATACATTTGGCATAGCAATCAAAAGCACCTATTGCGAGGTTGACGGCAAGCCAATAATGATTTTCAAAGACCCGAAAACCGATACGGGTAGCTTTAAAAAGTCACAAAAAGGATTATGCGTGGTGTACCAGAATAATAATGGCGAATTAGTTTGTCAAGACGGATTCACGCCTCAGACTTTAAACCAATGGCTTGTGAGTGTTAATAGTGCAAATTTGTTGCAAACTGTTTTTTATGATGGCATGATAATGAATGAACAGTCATTATTCAATATACGACAAAGATTGCATAAAGGAGGATTCTGATGAATACTTTTAGCGCAAAAGAAACAAAAAGCCAACTAATAAAATGGATTCAAGATTATTTCGTCAAAAATGGAACACCCGAAACAAAAGCAATGATCGGCATAAGCGGCGGCAAGGATTCCACAATAACCGCTGCTCTATGCGTGGAGGCTTTGGGTAAAGATAGGGTTATAGGAGTTTTAATGCCTGATGGAGAACAGTATGATATCGCTACATCTTGGGAAGTGTGTAAACTATTAGGCATCGATGCGCATGTAATCAATATCGGTCAAATAACTAAAAACCTTTTACAGGAGATATCACTTAGTGAAATTAAGCTATCGGATATAACAACCATAAATACCCCTGCCAGAATAAGAATGACAATACTGTACGCCGTTGCGGGTTCTTTAGGCGGCAGAGTAGCCAACACTTGCAATGCAAGCGAAAAATATATCGGTTGGAGTACGAAAAATGGTGATGACAGAGGCGATTTTTCGCCTTTAGGTAATCTGCTATTCCGTCAAGTTAAGGCAATAGGATACGAGCTGGGGTTGCCTGAACATCTAATTGAAAAAACGCCAATTGACGGATTGCAAGATAAAACAGATGAGGAGGCTTTTGGATTCTCTTATGAGCAGCTTGACGATTTTATAATATCTGGCACATCTGGAGATTGTGATATAGACAAGAGGATTATGGTTTTGCACGAAAATAGTTATCACAAAAGAAACCCCATACCTACATTTGAACAATGAAACATAACAACGAACCCAAAAAGAAACCATTAAGCACAAAAACGCTAACCAACCCCTACAAATCATGCTTACGTAAAAAGTATTACCCATCATGCGAAGATGCGTATGCCTTTATAAAATCAAAATATGGCGTAAGATGGCAAAGATGGAACTGTTATAAATGCGCCTTTTGCGGGGGTTGGTATGTGACTAATCGGAGGTGATATTATGCCAAAAATAACTATAAGAAGTTGTGCGCTTTGCAAACATTATCAGCCTCATGAATATAAGAGCGTTTATACAGACAATATTTTGAAGATAATGCAATGCTTTAATTCCAACAGCCCAAATTATAAATATAACACAGGAAAGCAATCGAGGTGTGAAGAATTTGAAGGGAAAATAATGGTTAGTAATACCGCTGTGAAAATGGAAGAATTAGCACGAAAACAAGCATTTTTGAAATTTCAAGAGAATATTTTGTTTTCGTTGAATGTTTGGCAGATTGATGAAAGTGTACGCCAAAATCTTCCATCTGTGCGGGATTGGGTTGCGGAATGTGTTAGTATTTTAGAAAAGATTACAGAAAGGAATGATACATAATATGCTAATATTTATATTAGGCTGGAATATCATTATTATTTTAGTTGCTCTTATTATTGTTTTTTGGAATCCACATCTTACCAAAAGAAGAAAACCACAAAAATGCAATAGTGAAAATTGCTCGTATAAGCAATGCCTAGATTCAATGACTAAGAATAATCAAGAAATGGCAGATTATAAATACGCTATGCTTTTAAGCAAACTTAATAGGTTGCAGCAAGAAAACCAAAAACTAAAGCAAGACCTAGAAAATGCCCATAATCGCAATAGGTATTTATGGGATGAGCAAAGGCAAAGATTTTTGACAGTAAGCGAATATAAAGAATCAGTTAAAAAATACAAGAAATAGTTATTGCACAGAAAGGCGGTGTGACCATATTTCAACTATACGACCATCAACAAAAAATGCTGTTAGATACCCGAAATGCATTAAAAAAAGGCTATAAAAACATACTGCTGCAATTAAGCTGTGGGGGCGGCAAGAGCGTTATTGCCGCCCATATCGCAAAAATGGCAACGGCAAAAGGTAAGAAGGTGCTGTTGATAGTTCATAGACAGGAGCTTTGCCAGCAATTAACAGAAACTTTTATAAAATGCGGCGTTGATATGTCATTATGTCATATAGGCATGGTACAAACGATATCACGGCGCATTAATAAAATACCAAAGCCAGATTTGTTGATAGCGGATGAATGCCATCACGCTTCCAGTACATCCTATAGGCGTGTTATCGAATGGGCAGACTGCTCCCTAATTGGTTTTACCGCCACACCTGTTAGATTGTCAAAAAAAGAATCACTTGCCGACATTTTCGAGGTGATAATTAAAGGCTCGACTGTCCGCTGGCTAATAGATAACAAATTTTTAGCTCCCGAAAAGTGCTATAGCCTTAATATGACTGATTTATCAGAGCTAAAAGTCAAATATGGCGAATATGACATTAAAAAAATGGCGATATCATTTGAAAACGAGCAAGTTTACACCGATACCGTCAAAGCATATGCCAAATACGCACAAGGCAAAAAAGCAATCGTGTACAATGTATCGGTTAAGGCGGCACAAGAAACGGCTAGAACCTTTTGCGAAAATGGGTATCGTGCGGCTTGCATTTCGGCTGATACTCCCAAAAAAGAACGAGCGGAGTTGATGGAACGATTCCGAAATAGTGATATTGAAATATTATGTAATTGCGAGCTGTTTGGCGAAGGGGTGGACGTGAAAGATTGCGAATGTGTAATGCTACTAAGAAAAACAAAATCCCACGTCTTATATATCCAAATGTCCATGCGTTGCATGAGATATGACCCAAATAATCCCGATAAACAGGGCATAATCCTTGATTGTGCAGCGAATATTTTAGAACATGGCTTACCAAGTGAGGAACACGAATATAGCCTATCCCCCGCCCCAAAATCCAAACAAAAAGGTGATGCGCCTGTAAAAGTATGCCCGAAATGTGATGAGGTTTTACATGCCTCTGCTAGAATTTGCTCATGCGGGTATCAGTTTCCGCAAAAGGAGGGTATCATTGCAGATGTGAGCGATTTAATGCATGTGGATGAAGAAAGCATATTGTGGAATAAGCACGTTAGCTATTCTAACACTTTGACAACTTGGGAAGAAATGCGGCAATTTCAACAAACCAAGGGTTATAAATTCGCTTGGGCAATTCATAGATGTTTGGATAAGGGTATTGAAATACCAGACAAATATTATCGTCATGTAGAGTTTGCTATGGCGGCAAGACAAGAAAAGGCGGTGTAACATGCAAGAAATCAACGATATTTTAGGAATAACGGAATCTTATAAAGCCCCACAGCGACTATTAGACATTCTCTTAGGTGACAAAATCGAAAGAGAGGAAATATTCCATCAATTTCTTGAGCTTTTTAAATGGAAAATGGATTATGACTGGTTCCATCAGTATTTTGAACTCGAACACGCCGACCGCAAAGACAAAAAGCAAGATTTTACACCCATGTCGGTATCTAATTTGATAAATAGCATTGTAGACGATAACGGCATGTATTTTGAATCGTGTGCCGGTACAGGCGGCATGTGTATCTCTCATTGGCACAATACTAGGCTAAAATCACACCCATTGCGCTATAAGCCATCAGAATACTTGCATATATTGGAAGAAATGAGTGACAGGGCTATCCCATTTTTGCTTTTTAATGTTGCTATTAGAGGCATGAACGCCGCCATTTTGCACTGCAATAGCCTTATAAGGGAATGTTATGGGGCGTTTTTGGTTCAGAACGAGAAAGATTTAGCGCAGGAATTTTCAAGTATTAGCGTAATGCCATATAGTGAAAGATGCGCTAAATATTTCAATGTACAGTTTATTGAGCGGCGGTATCAAAATCATGTTGAATCGGCGGTGATGACTTGACCTTTTGTGAATATTATAAAGAGTGGGTTAATATCTATAAAGTTAATGCGGTGCGTCCTGTTACACTTATGAAATACAAGGCGGCAATCAGATTTATTGAGCTTCATTATTCCAACCTCGCAATAGGGGATATGAACAAGCGCATTTATCAAGGAATTATCAATAAATACTCCGAAAATCACCATGCTACTACTACGAGGGATTTTAATAATTGCCTAAAAGCCGCTATTTTAGACGCTGTAGATGAAGGATTGGTGAAGGTTGACCCATGCCGAAAGGTTGTTATTACCAAAAACATGTGCAATCCCCGCAAAAGCAGAAAAACAGAAAAATATTTGAACTATGCCGAATGTCAAAAGCTGATTGCGCTGTTGGAGCTTGATGAGCCAATATTGAGGGATAAACTGAAAAAATTAGACAAGCTCGGAAGAGTAAGACTTTACAATGGTACAAATTGGGATTGGTTCATTTTGCTTTGTTTGAAAACAGGCTTGCGATTTTCGGAGGCTTTGGCACTTACAAGAGGCGATTTTGACTTTGAAAAGCGTATGATAACTGTAAACAAGACTTTTGATTATAAGATTACAGGCAAAATCACCGATGAAACGAAAACGAAATCATCTATGCGCAAAATTTTGATAGATAAGGATTTGTCAAAGCAATTTGATGAGTTGACGGCTGATATGCCTGCTGAAAAGGCTATATTTATAGCTGATGGCAATAATGTCTTTAATTCAACTGTCAATTATAGACTTACGCAACTTTGTAAGAAAGCTGAAATACCCGTTATTACTATACATGGTTTGCGCCATTCCCATGCATCTATTCTCTTGTATAAAGGTATTTCTATTCATAGCATATCGCGAAGGTTAGGGCATAGCAACGTGTCGGTTACGCAGGATGTGTATTTGCACATCATAAAAGAGTTGGAAGATAAGGACAATGATAAAATTGTTGCTAGTTTGAGTGGACTATGAGGCGCAAAAGAAAAATATTCCCCTACGTAGGGGATATTTTTTATCAAAAAATAATTTAAAAAAATTTTCAAAACCTATTGACAAAATAGAATTTACGATATAAAATGTATAGTAGTACCAGTTAAATATAAGGGAGGCAGAAAACTATGAAAATTAACAATATCCCCTTGGAGATAATCGAAAAATGGCTGGCTTATGATGACTGTGATGTCCGAGTCGTCGCTATGAACGCCGCCGCTAA